>Ga0114958_10000092_pt1 | contig 71318 bp, 89 predicted proteins | sample C_130208_EF_Meta_FD_89577 | JGI IMG/M metagenome (GOLD analysis project Ga0114958, IMG submission 89577) | Freshwater microbial communities from Lake Croche, Canada to study carbon cycling - C_130208_EF_MetaG | ecosystem: Environmental > Aquatic > Freshwater > Lake | place: Lake Croche, Canada...
GTTCGTGCTAATTTACAAGAGGCAAATGATATTGTAGCTTTGGTTCCAGATAGAGGAGCCGATGCCAGAGAACGGCACGTAAGAAATGCATTGGAAGTTGTGGTAAAATCAGTAACAGCAGAAACATTTAAAGCTGGTACTGATTGCAAAGAGGTACAGTTTGCGAATATCTGATATGCTAATGTGACAGCAATAGTATTCCATAAAGGAAATGTCAGCAATGAACTACAGTTAAAAAACATTCCAGACATATTAGTAACTAAATGTGTATCAAATAATGGGACTGTTTGTAATGAATTACAATTTGTAAACATTTGATTCATATTAGTAACCAATGAAGTATTAAATAGAGGAACTGATTGTAATGCAGTACATGTATAAAACATTTGATTCATAATAGTGCAAGCCCGTGTATCAAATAGGGGAACGGTTCTTAATGATTGGCATGATTGAAACATACTAGTCATAATAGGACATAATATAGTATTAAATAATGGCACAGATTGTAATGAATAACAACCATAAAACATATTGCCCATTGAAACATTAACTTTGGATGTGTCAAATAATGGAACTGTTACTAATTCATAACAACTGTTAAACATACCAGCCATATTAGTAACAGATCCTGTATTGAAGAGTGGGACCGATTGTAATGAATAACACATATTAAACATACTATTCATATTAGTAACAGATCCTGTATTGAAAAGTGGGACCGATTGTAATGAATAGCAACTCTGAAACATACTATTCATTGCCGTAGCAGATGCTGTATTAAAAAGGTTAATGTACTGCAATGATATACAGTTCAGAAACATATTATTCATTGCTGTAATAGTCCCCGTTGTTCCTATATTAACTCTCTCTAAAAATGCCTGAGTTATATTAGCTCCCCCAATAGTAATACCAGTTATACTAGTGCCATTTATATTAATATCCAACCAATTTACATTAGAAGCGGCAATCAAACCAGTTCTTGTATTAATGATATTGAAGTTAATAACTGTAAGATTTGCTGTATCTGGTGTTATTGTTACAATACATTGTCTATGACCAGCATTCGTTAATGTTGTTGAAGACTTTGCTGTATCAGTTATATTGGCATAAACATATTGATGATTTGCTGTTGTATTGCTTGTTATACCTGTAACAATCGTGCCGTCCCCCCAGTCAACCGTATAGGTTCCGGCTGATACAGTGGCACGAAGAGCAACATAATTAGAATCATCATTTGATACACCATAAAGACCCACAACTTTTTGATCTGATGATGATAGAGTTGGTAGAGCCATCCATAATGGTGAACGAACCCAAGGGGAATTAGTGGGAATGGGTCTTCCATAAGCTGGAGAAATACCAACTTTTCCTAAAGGAGTACTTCCAAGATATAATGCTGTAGCCATATGTTATTAAATTATTATCCAACCTGTACTAACACTCTGAATTGACATCGAATTATACCTTGTTCCAATAGTCATTGTAGCACTTCCATCTATAAGATCTGCCCCAACTGCCGATACTGTTACTGTGTTTGTTCCAGAGTTCTTAATGTTAAAGATATATCCAGCAGATCCAGATGCTGTTGGTAATGTTATATTGGTTGCTATTGTTGCTATACTATTTACTGTATAATCTGTTATAGTAATTGTATAATTTCCTGAAACCGTTACATATTGTCCAATATTACCTCCAACAGTAGAAGCATCAGTAATTATATAAAGAGTAGATGCTGATGGAGATCCAAGAGCATTATATGCTGCTTGTGTTATTGTTACAACATTGGTAATTGTATTTGAATCTAGAATGTTTTCCCATGCTGATAATGTTGTATTATAGGAATTAAGATTTGTTTGAGTTGAATTATAAACCACTAACCCATCAGCGGGAGTAGTAATAGCATCACGCTGAGTTGTTGATAAACGGGGTGGTAGAAATCCTTTTGTTGTTGAGGAGAGTTCAAGGATGGATGTAGATGCTGGGGAAGCTGTGCCGATTCCAACATTGCCAGATCCAAGAATTGTCATCTTGGCGCTTGATGTCTGAAGAGTAGTTCCTGTTGTTAGGGTAGTACCAGTATTAAAAGTAATTGTGCTAACCCCGGTTCCAGTTCCTGGTGTTGCATTTATATTTACTGCACCCCCAACAATATTTGTTCCAGATGCAGTTGCAGTATTACCTTGAAGTGTTACTGCCGCTACAGCAGAAGCACTACCAGAAATAGTGGGAGCAATAACTCCATTTGTAAATACTTGGGCTTGAGAGGTTGCTCCTGTGGTTGCACCTGATACATTAAGAGCATCAGTTATACCATAACCTCCTAAGGTGCTTGATGTTAGAGCAACTGTACCATTTACATTTGGCATTGTTACTGTTACAGCACCAGATGAAGCAGGAAAGGTAAGAGTAGTTAAATTTGTACTTGCTCCAGTAACTATTTGATTTGATGTGCTTTGAATCTTTAATCCGGTTCCAAGATATAATGATCGAGGGCGAGTTGCAGCAGTTGCACCAATATCAAGTGTATTATCTGTTGAAAATAACAGATTACCTGTAAGGGTTCCTCCTCCTGTCGATAATGCTCCAACATCAGAAGCAGAAGGCATTGCATGAACGTGATCTCTTCTTGCAGCAATTAATTGTGTTCCAGGTCCAACAGTTCCTAACGCAGCAGGATTTGTTGTATCAAATAATGCCTTGTTGGAATAAACAGTTTCTGTATTTCCAATTGCAAGAACCGATAATAAACCAGATGACGGAGCAGTTGCTCTAGGAGCATATCCATGAGAAGTGGTAGAGGCATTTCCTGTGGTTATATCAGTAAATGTTATGGTAGATTCTGCTTGAGAATGTGAAGCGGTGGCATAGTCAGTCGCGGCAGTAAATGCGGCAGTTCCTAAGGTAGCTCCTCCAACCTTAGTTACTGATATAGCACCAGTTGAAGCTATTGTTGCATCCCCTGAAGTGGATACTGCTGCATATGCAGTATTACCAGCATTACCAACTAGAATTTGGCCAGCCGATGGAACTGTATTAGGAACAATTGATGCCTTAGTTTGGGCATCATTGGTAACAGATCCTAAGGAAACATCAGAAGCGGATATTGTTATATCACCGGTTAGCGCATGACCTGCAACTGTGCGAGATGTAGGAACACCGCCAAGACCTGATAGGGTAATTGCAGCAGCAGCACCAGCAACATCATATACGCCTGTATGAAGATGATCTCCATATGCAGCAGTTGAATGGCTTATTCCAAATCCAGGAAAACTTACAAGAGAACTATAATTTGAATTTGCTGCATTATCTCCTGTATTAGTACCAGATACAGATGCATCAAGAGCGACTGTGAGTGTTTTAGATGTTGTTCCACCAGCAATAGTAAATCCAGTAGTTGCACTGGTTAGAGTTAAACCATTAACCGAAGACGGAGTAATGGCTCCAAGAGTAATAGTTATGGCTGGAGTTGATGATGGATTTGATACAGAACCAGAAACTCCATTTGCGGTTGATACAGAAACAGTTGTAACAGTTCCAGGATTAGATACAAATGTTTTCCATTCAAATCCATCAGTTGAAGAATTTGTACAAAGAGTTTGACCTGCTGTACCAAAACCAGTTAATCCTTTTAAAGATATTGTATTGGTTGATCGCGCTAGAGGAGAAGTAAATGTAAGAGGAACTTCGTATGTTCCACTAGAACCTGGAGCAAATGCCCCAGTCGCCCAATCATATACTGCTTTTGTAGAAGGATATTGAGTTGTACTAGCTAAATCTGTAACTATACTTTGTGACCTATGTGCATCATTTTCTGGAATATAAGGAAATGCACCTTCAAGTAGAGCCCAATTTGAAGTTGTTTGTCCAGGAGAATCAACCAAGGCTCTCATTGAACTGCCAATGGTATAACCAGCCAATGGACCAGATGCAGCAACTATAGAAATTCTCCATAGATCACCTTTTAAAATTGCTCCAGATGTTCCAGATCCTCCCGTAGTTGGAAATGTATTTACAGATGCATCAAAATTACCACGATCATCAACTAGACCAATTACCAAACCGTCAGCATATGACTTTGCAGCAGACTCAGCAGATGCAGCCAATCCAGATGCATCATATGCGGTAGCCGCCGTAAATGCGGCAGTTCCTAAGGTAGCTCCTCCAACCTTAGTTACAGAAATAACACCAGTTGAAGCTATGGTTGCATCACCTGAAGCGGATACCGCAGCATATGATGTACCACCAGCATTGCCTATTAATAATTGACCAGCAGATGGAGTAGTATTAGGAACAATGGATGCTTTTGTTTGGGCGTCATTTGTGACAGATGATAATCCAACGTCAGATGCTGAAATAGTTACATCTGCGGTTAGCGCATGGCCTGCAACTGTGCGAGATGTAGGAACACCTCCAAGACCTGATAGGGTAATTGCTGCGGCCGCACCAGCAATATCATATGCTGTTGAATTTGTATAAGCAGCTGTTCCTAATGTTCCTCCTGTTCCAGCTGCAAGAGTATAACCAGAAGTTATTGTTATAGTTCCTGCATAAGGAGTTTTACCCGACCATGTATCTAAATTAGCAGACCAAGCTTCAATGGTAGAACCAATTGATCCGGGTTGTAATGAAGTCCCACCCAAAACTATTCTTGAGTCATCTCCATATGCAGCAGTTGAATGACTTGTGCCGAACCCAGGAAAACTTATAAGGGAACTATATTGTGTATTAGTTGCATTATCCCCAGTATTGGTACCAGATACAGATGCATCAAGAGGAACCGTTAGAGTTTTTGAAGTAGTTCCGCCCGCAATAGTAAATCCAGCAGTTGCAGTTGCTAATGTTAGACCGTTAACAGAAGTTGGAGTAATTGTTCCAAGAGAAATTGATATTGCTGGAGTTGATGATGCATTTTCAACAGATCCAGAAACTCCATTTGCAGTTGATACAGAAACAGTTGTTACTGTTCCAGGATTCGATGTAAATGTTCTCCACTCTAAACCATCCGTTGTAGAATTAGTACATAAGGCTTGATATGATGAACCAAATCCAGTTAAACCTTTTAGTGATATTGTATTAGATAATCTTGAAAGGGGAGAAGTAAAGGTAAGAGGAACTTCATATGCTGTTGAATTTGTATAAGCTGCGGTTCCTAATGTACCCCCTGTTGTAACATTAAGAGTTTGTCCTGATGTAACTGTTATAGTTCCAGCATAAGGAGTTTTTCCTGACCAAGAATCTAAATTGGATGAATACCCTTGAATAGTTACTCCAATTGCACCTGGTTGCAGAGCAGTATCAGCCTTACCACCTTGTACAGAAGTTGCTGCATCAGTTATGCCATATCCAATAAGAGTTGTAGGGTTAGTTCCAGATATAACTCTTCCCTTGGAGTCAGTTGTTATACTTTTATATGTTCCTGCTGAACCTGTATCCTTAAGAGTTGTTACAAAACTCCCAGTACCAGATCCTGTGACATCTCCAGTTAGAGTAATAGTTTGTTCTGCTGCTTCAAATGAACCTATTGTATTTGTTGCTGTTCTATAGTATATTAAACCATCAGCATAATTTAAGGCAAGTTCTCCGTATCCAATATTTGCTATAGTAGGATTAGATCCATGTATGCCTGAATTCTTAATAAGAATAGTTGATCCAGCTATACCAGAATAAGAACCTCCACTAATAGTTGTATGGGAATTATTTGCAAGAGTTGTTGCAACAAAATTTAATGATGCTCCATTATAGATTAATAATGCACCATCTGAAACATCGGACAAATCTACATCAACTAATTCTGATAATCTGTTACCGCCTGAGCTAAATGTAGTAACCGAAATATCATTATTCGATTTTACACTACCCATTAAAGGATTATTTGGAACAATATAGGATGTAATGTCAGCCATTATATGGTGCAGGTTATTGTATATGTAGAGGTTGAAACTCCGTCTTGAGCAAGAACAACTATAGTAATTACATTAACTCCGGGAATAAGAGCAATCCCATTACTAGAGGTTCTTGATATAACTGGAATACCATTAATTTTAATAGTAGAAGTATCATCAAGAGAAATTGGAGTAAGGGCAATATCTGTTGTATGATTTGGAAAGGATATTGTGTATGATAGAGTTTTAGGTGTAAATTCTGGGTTTAATGTACCGTAACTTAACATAAGTTCAGATAGATCTGAAACCGTAGATAAGGGAGCTACTATATGAGTAGCCGCAGGCGATACAGAAACTTGTCCTTCAGCAATTCTAATTACATCATTACTAATATTATAAATTTCTACATCGAAAACATAACGACCAGGCTTCATCCCCCGTGTTACAGCAGATGTTAATGAAATACCAACATGTCCTAGTGTGGTAGGAGTAAGAATAACAGTTGAAAAATCAATTGCTGTCAAAGATGTATATGATTTTCTAATTTGGCCGCGTGCGGAGTATCCTACAACATCAAATGGGAGACCATTGACATCTTTGACAGTAATAGTAGACGAAAATGAACTTCCCTGATCAATATTGATATCCGAATATGTGGCCATTATAGTAGTATTTATACATCATTACAAAAGAAAAATACTTTCCGATATAAAATCAGAAAGTATTTGGAGATACACTTATTATTTTATAAACTCAATTAAGAGTAACAGTCCCGTCGGAATGAATAGTGTGTGCTGGAATTGCATTTACTTTAGTAGTAATAGTAGTAACAATATCTTGACGTTTTCCTGCACATTGGACTAAAATAAATTCGGTAAATGCGGCAGATGCATTAAATAGTTCTGCACCTGAAGTGCCAATAGCCTCTAATTTCATTGCTGAAGTTACATCACCACGAGTATTCCAAAGATTATCATATGCAGTATTCCACTGATTAACCATCATCTCCATCATTTGTTGTGGTACCGATTTAAGTTGTTCAGCAGCACGGGCCGCACGCTGAGTTATGTCTGGATGTGTATTTTGTGTTAATAGGCTCATTTTATTTAGTGTTGATTATCTATTTATATAGTATTTTTAGTTTTGTGAATTATTACCTTTACAAACTTTTAAGATATGGTATAATTGATCTAGATTCTGCTTGATTTAAACATATCCTAATATGAATAAACTAATCCAATTCCCGAAGGGAATAACCCGAAGGGTTGAATAAAGATACATAAGGTTGTTCTTTGGAAGAGATAGATTATTAGTATTGGAAAGTATTTTGATACCATGCATGGCTATCTTTAATACTGGTTGCAATTTCTGGAATTAATACATCAGTCCAATCAGATAGTTTACTTGGTTTTAATTGAGGTTTTACTGAATGGGCTCCAAAAATTCCAAAATGAGAATCATCCTCATAGACCTCTTTAGTTATATTATTGAAATCATGTAAATATGATTCTTCTCCAATATACTCATAAAGTTTATCCATACTTTCTTGAGGAGATGCACATAAATCTTCATATCGAATAAAGTAAATATCCTTTGCAACACCTCGTTGGAATAGATCTGCTGTTCTTTGTAAAGCTAATCCAATTGGTTGTGATGTTAACCAATATTGAACTCTTTGAGAGACGGTCATATTTTGCATCTTGACAGGATTATCAGGACCTTCTGGATTATGTCGGTTTGCTTGGTAAATTCGTTCCATGGATGCAATAATCGAACGAAGATCACGAACCATACAAATCATTTTTGGATTAGGATTCCATTGAGCAGCCCATTCAAAATAATGCGACCACCCGCGATTTTTATCACATACTATAGATCTATCTGTAATAGGAGCATAATAACCTTGTGCCATAGCTGAACACATTGATATAAATGCATCCTTCATGAGTTGAGGGTCTTGTGATTTTACTTCTGCGAGATTATAATTAGATCTTGCACCGTACATATATTCCAAAAGTGGTGAAGTAGAACTACCATATATTTTTGGATTTTGATGAAGTAGGACTTGAAGAAGTTCACTGCCAGATCTTGGCATGGAAGTATTAAAGATAAAGCTTTTCATATATTAATTTATATGATTTTCTAAGAGAAAAATACTTATTATATACAATCAATTTTCGTCAAACTTACTTATTTGCAAAAATTTGCTTTTTAATATCATTATAATCAGCTAAAACTCCAGCACTACAACCTTCTTTTTCAATACGGCTACGTAGTTTAATAATAGATATACCCAACCAATTACCAGGATATGCATCAGTATCAAATAGTATATCTCTCATATTTAGCCATTTAACAAATTGATCTTTACCTATCACATTTAGAGTTACTTGTAGTCGATTAAGTGTTGTTATACTACTACCTGATGCTATTAATTGATTGCATAAGCTCTCTATAGTAGTATCAATTACTTTAATTGGCTGTTTAGGAGAATCAACCGGTGCAATAATGGCAGCTAACTTAGTTGGATCTAGTTGAGATAATGTAAGTAGTACTGGTAGGTTCCCTTCTACAATTGTTGGAAGAACTGTAATTGTAGAAGGAATTATAACTTGAACTTTTGGAATATGTTTAACTTTTACTGATATATCTGAAGGAGTACTATCTTGTTGTGCAAAGATAGTTCCTATAAAAAAAATATTCAGTAAAAGGAATTTCATGTATTACTTAAGTTCAACAATTTCAAAGGGTTTGCCTGCTGTTTGAGCAACAACAAAGTCATTAGCACGGATGAGATTACCGTCAATATTTCTAAGAATTTGAGCAATTTTAGAAACAGCATTATTTAATTCATCATTTGATTTGGCTGAGCTAAATTTACTAAATGCACGACGTAGAGCATCTACATTATCATCTACTAATATAGTAAGTCCATTTGGTAATTTAATAGGAGATAAGATATTAGGCCCGGATCCATCTTTTTGATATTGAATAAAAGCATTTGATCTAACTAGGTTTAAATCACATGATCTTAGTGCTCCAGCAACAGCATCAATTCCCTTTTGAGATTGATTAAATGATGTAAAGAAGTAACGTAATTTAGCCCATTCCATAACATCTTTAGCCATTACTTCAATTTTAATTTCAGCAACTTTATTAATTGGTAGATCAACTCGCTTACTGGTAGTATTAATAATATCAGTATATAAAGAAATAGCGCCAGTTCTATCTCCATGTGTCCTTAGAAGAGCTGCTTGATCCCATTTACATTTATTTTTTTGTTCAATTACAGCAGAAGCTAAATCTAACTTAGGAAATAAAGCTGCCTCGGCATCAATTAGAGTAAGTTGTGCATCATAACCAGTTGTTTGTGTTACAAAAAATGCTATAGCCTGTTGAACAAGGAGTGCTGACTCTTGAGAACTTCGTGTTCCCCCAAAAGTAGGATCTGCAAGAACATCATCAGCAATAGTCTGTTTATCTTGAATAGTCAAATCTGGTCCTGCTGGTGTTACTAATAGATAAGAAGTAGCCGCCGTAGATGCAATATGGTCTGAATTTGATTTATAAACCATAGCATCTGCAATTTTCTCCTTTGTGCTAACGGTTTCATTTTTATAATCTGGTAAATCTACAGCAAAAGCACTCAAGGAGAATGCCGCCATAGATACTAGTGTTAATATATTTATTTTTTTCATGTTTGTTTTTCTCTATGGATTTATTTATATTACTCAAAACCACCGATAATAGATTCTAGCATCCAGAATGAGCCAGAGTATTCTAGTTCAACAATATATAGTTTATTTACATCAAAAGTCCCGGGAAATAAAGTTCCATAACTGGCAATCTTAATTCCGGCATCTAAAGTTAAAACACAAGATGTATCCGAAGTAATAAAGTAACGAACTTTATTACCAGCTTGTGTTCCTCCAGTTGGGGTATTAAGAAGTACAGTACTAGAAGATATATTAACTAAATATCTTCCTTCAGATACAGCATTAACTGGGCTTGATGTTTTAATTGTCCACGGGAGGGTATTAAATGATTTTGCCGTAACATCTCCAGTAGTTGTTACTGATCCATTAGCTTTAACCTCTAAAGTACCACTTCCCCTTAATTTAACTAATGAGGCAGTTGCAGCCGCTGGTTGATGTGCTACAACTAAAGGAGTTAGTGTATCCATTCCGATATGTAGCGGATCTGGTGTAAGAAGGTCAGATCTTCCAACTATAAGAGCAGTTGATGTAGCATATGTCTTTTGCCACGCTTTAACACCAGATGCTCCTGATTCAGAGAATCCAATAATAGCATTCCCTTGAGTTCCTGAGGTATGTACAATTAATCCATGAGTAGTTGAATTAGGTGTTAAATCTTGAATACTGACAAGAGCATCTAATGCAGCATGTGGCCCCGTTGTTCCAGGCCATTGTAATGGATTAGTTGTACCAATTAAAATAGGAGCTCCTGGACTAGTAATTAATGATGTAGTAAAGGTCTTTACTCCATCAATATTCTGAATGCCTTTAGTCATAACAGCCTGAGTAATAGGAGTAGGAGTAGACCATACAAAGGCCGTAAGAGCAAAGTATCCAAGTAGTATAATATATCTTCTCATATAAATATTTATTAAAGTTTTACTAAGCCGATTGTGGCATTTTCATCAGCACCAGTAACAACAATTTTATAATAATGACCATCATCAGATAGGAATGCCCCTATTATTGAATTTGTATTAATAGTCCCTGCATCATTATAATCAAGTAAGATATTTTCTCCGCTTTTACGTAGTGCCATCATTCCTGATGCCAGATAATTATCACGTTCAGATCCAATAGCAGCAGTAACTGTCATTGTACCTACTGCTGGTGTTGGCAGTGTATCATCTACGGCATATGTAAATACATCTGTGTTAACTCCTGTAATTATTACTCCTATTCCATTATAACCAATTGAGCTCCCCGTTGCGCCTTCAATGTTAACTGCACTTCCAACTTTATATCCATGATTATTAAGTGTTATGAGTGCTTCATTACCAATTCGTGTTGTCGGATATGTTACGGTCTCTATTACTGCAGCATTTAAATATTCTGTTGCTCTCTCTTGAACCGACATCGCAACCATTCCAGTTAATCCGTGGATTCTAATTGCCGAACGATTACCATCACCATCATAATAACCAAATTCATGAACATATGCAGTATGATTTTGAATACCGCAACCAACCGCCGATGAATCATCACCAGATGCAGTATTAATATAACCAATAGCTGATGAGTGAATACCAGATGCAGTATTACCGTAACCAAATGCAGATACATAAGCACCAGATGCATTATTAGAATAACCAACCGCCGATGAATAATCATCATATACAGTATTATTAGAACCAATAGCTGATGAGTGAATACCAGATGCAGTATTACCGTAACCAAATGCAGATACATAAGCACTAGATGCAGTATTATTAGAACCAACAGCCGATGAATCATCACCAGATGCAGTATTATTAGAACCAACAGCCGATGAATAATCACTAGATACAGTATTATTATAACCAATAGCTGATGAATAATTACCATACGAGCTATTATTATGACCAATAGCTGATGAATGATCAGCAAATGTGTTATTATTATAACCAATAGCTGATGAATAATTACCATATGTGTTATTAATATAACCAATAGCAGAAGAATTAGAATTGATATTAGAGTAATTACCATGACCAATAGCTGATGAATAATCACCATATGCTCTATTATTAGAACCAATAGCAGAAGAATTGGTACCGCCGGCTTCATTAAAATAGCCAAATGCAGATGCCCCAACTTGTCCTGGGGTAAGCTCATAAATAGCATTATTAGAACCAATAGCAGTCGATCCATCTATATTTACAGTATTATTAGAACCAATAGCAGATGAATTAACACAAGTTGCTGTATTTTTATTACCAATGGCAGTTGAGTTAATACCTGAAATATTTTCAAATAAACCATAATTATTCTGAAATCCAATTGCAGTTGACCCATCTCCAGTTGTAATATTATTATAACCAAAACTGCTTGATCCTATCCCTTGTGCACCATTGGCGTATCCAAAGGCTGATGAATTAACTCCAGAAGTAATTCCAATTCCAAAGTTATTCTTATATCCAATAGCAGAGGCTCCATCTGAGGTAGTAGCATTAATATAACCAACACAAACAGATCCTACACCTTGTACTGTATTAGAATAACCAAATGCAGAAGAATTAACTCCAGAAGTAATTCCAGTGTTATTTCTATATCCTACAGCACTTGATAAATCACCAGCAGCAGAATTTTGATAACCAATTGATACAGCAGATGTTCCAACACCATCATTATCATAACCAACAAAAATTGGACTTAAAGCATTTACTGAACCACTCCCACTGCCACCTGCTATTGTTGAAATAGTAGATTCATCTTTTTTATAGAATAATGTTCCATCGGCATAATTTAAGGCCAATTCTCCATAATCAAGATCACCTATAGCTGGTAAAGCGGCGCTAGTCCCTGATTTTTTTAATATGATTTTATTATATACTGACATAATTATTTAATTCTGTTAAACCCTTGGCGAAGACCAGTATTACCAATAGTTGGATCAAAATACCATTCATTGCCTCCAGTGTAGTATAGTGTTCCATCATCCAATAATAGAAATGTACGGAAATAATTTCCATAGTTATAACTAATTTGAACATCTGTAATTTTAGCAATATTTTCAGAACTCATAGGAATCTGCGTCCAAGTAGTTCTATTAATTGTGGAACCATCACCAAGTTCTCCATGTACATTCCATCCGGCTGAGAATAAGTAATAGGTTGTAATAAGACCTTCGGTTTTATGACATTTAACAATATTTGAAGAATAATAAGAATTATCAGAAGCACCAACATATAAATCATCAATTATATATGCAGATAATGAACTATCAATTAATGTCCATATATGAAGATCAGTATTATTTCCATTTCCAAAATGCCCATATGAATTAGATCCGGTTGCATAAATGTGTCCGTCTGTTGTAAGCACATATGATGCGCCAATTGTTGTATATAGTTTGGATATTGATCTATTATTATATAGAGGTAGTGAAGAATCCCATATTTTAGTAGGAGTTGTGTATGCTATTGTAGTTGGGTCAGTAATACCAAATGAATTAGTATAACCATATCCTAGAGTCGAATCATTATATCCCCAAGCATATGCATATGTTCCAGAATTATGAACTAATCTAAAGCTAGACGCAATGTCGCTGCCAGAACCTCGTAGAGTATATAAAGTACCAACCGATGCACTACTTGTAACACTAGTTAATGTAACTGAAACCCAGTTTGAAGAATTAGTAGTTGTTCCATTTCCTAATTGTCCATATCCGTTATATCCACATGACAATACACTATTCGTTGATAATATTATACATACCGCACAAAATCCGCTTGTGTCAAGCCCAATCATTGTTACATCTACTACATTTGAATGAGTAGGAGTAGTTTGATATTTTGCAGTTGAGGCATTAGTTGTAGTAGTATTTCCTATACCTAAATGTCCATATCCGTTATATCCAGCAGCCCATAAATCATGATTTGAGTCAATAACAAAACAATTATAATCATGAAGAACCACAGTAGCAATTGTTCGTGATGATGACAAATATGTATATACTTTATCAAAAGCCAAAGTCCATGCATATAAGACAGTCGGCGGAGATGCTGGAAGAACAACAGATATATTGAATTGATTACGATCATTATTACCTATTGCCCACAATTGGCCAGTTGTATCAAGGCATGCCATTGAATTTGCACAAATGAATAGCTTTGCGGCTTTTCTATTAAGAGGCAAGGGCATAATTTGATGCCCAGTCTTATCAGCATATCCGAAACGATTATTAGTATTAGCACCATTTACAACAACCATCTGATCAGTATCAATATAAGCATTATCATTAAACTGGGATGCTGATGAATTTCGGAATGCCGAATCTCGTTCTCGTAATTTTAAAACAGAACCCTTTAAATGGTTGGCATTAAATAAATCTGTTACTGTTGCCAATTTATCAGTTTTGAAATAAGCACCATCTGCTTTCCAATCAATATATCCACCACTGACCGATTGTATTTTTGCAGGTGTAATCTGGGCATCCGCAATTTTTGCCGTTGTTACTGCAGTATTTGCAAGTCCTAATTGCTGAGATCCATTAATTGTTAATGATGAATCATATTTAACAGCAAGTGTATGAGTTCCTCCAACTGCCAAACTAAAGTCAGCAAATGCCATACCAGCACCAGCAGCAATAGTAGTATTAACTACTGTATCTGGAGTAGATTTGATAATATAATTTAATGATAGATAAGGCTGAAGGATTGAAAATGGAGTGGAAGAGCCAGTTGCTCCAGTTGCTCCAGTAATTGAGTGGGTGTGAGCGCTTCCATTACCAGTTGTGCGTGCAATTTGATATTGTGAATTATCATAATCAGTTGCCCGCGAACCCATAGAAGAAAAATACACATTACCACCATACTCACTATATATTACATCCTCATATGGATGTGTATGGGCGCCTTCATTTCCTATTAGAAGAGTACCAACTCCGTGAGTATGTGATGGTAATTCAGCAGAAATTAGGGTATGGCGATATAATCCAGCACTATCACCAATTATAAAGTTTGGTGTATCAATACCATCACCGCCCAGCCCAGTTCCAATAACATTACGTCCTCGAAGATCTGGTAATGTATACCAATAAGCTTCACTTCCTGTGGTATATGAATATAGATCTACAATAGTGCCCGTTGTAGATGCTTTGGCTGATATTACAGAACCATCAGTTTCTGCAGTATAAATGCCACCATATGTATTTAATACTACCTGGGCAAGTACAGGAAAGTCTACTCCATGAAATCTTACGCCGTTACATAGTTTCCACCCACCAGGTGATACTGCAGCTGTATATGGAATAATACTTCCAACCGGGAGAACAGCTGCACCAATAACACCAGGAGGAATTACTTGAATACTTGCTGCAAGTCGTAGAACTAATGCTGCCTCGCTTGACCAGGATAAAGCTCCTGTATTACCAGTTAGATATGAATTTGTATTACCAGCACCAACTGAAGGAACAGTATATGAATTAGAACCAAGTTTTAAATTAGTTGCAGCAATAAGAGTATCTGCTTGAAGAGGTGTAGTAGCCTTAAGAATAGAACCCTCATAGTATAAACCAGCAGCATCAATTTTTAAAACTGGATTAGATAAAGTTCCATTAGTAAATGTCTTAACTCCTACTATAGATTGAGGCCCTGTAAGTGTTACATGGCTAGACATGATTGATGTAACAGAACCATCAATAGATGTTACTTTATCAATAATACCATTTGTCTTTTGACGCCAGGTATTAAAGGTATCTGCTACCGAAACTACAGTAGTGTCAAAGGGAATGCTATCGTTCATTAGTCTTATTTATTCTTTATTTTGCTTACTTTTTCTTGGTTTGCAGTAATAACAGATTCTTTCCAATCAAGGAGAATATCTATAATATCATATAGACCATTAATTTTAGCATATAAATCATCAATTGTCGCCTTATTATCTGCAACTTGTTTACGGCGATGACATACCATATTATATGCCGAAACATCTGTATTGATAATGGCCTTCGAATAGGAATCTCTAACCAGGGTAGGATTTGATTCAACCTTTATAGTATGTTGAGGAGTCATATATTAAAATGTTGCAATTGCTCTAAAGTCTTTAAGTAATGGAACTTGTGTTTTATCATTTGAAAACATAACAATCTTTACTGCAAATGAAACAAATTGAGTATTTGAATTTATGTCTGTATAATGAATTTCTGTAAATGAATTTGGATCTGATGAAACTGCAATTTGTTTATCAGGATTATATAGATTCCATGTAGAACCTTCATTATATTTAACATAAACCCGAATATTAGATCCTGCGGTCGGACGATTTACATTAACATAAATATCAACTCGGTCTGATGTTGAATTTAGATTAACTGTTCTAGTAATATATCGTGCTGATGTATTACCAGTATCTGATGTTAATTCAGTATCAAGTAATGAAGAATAAACACCAAGGGGATTATAAACAGTAGGAGTACCCGCTAATGCTAATGTATAATCTAGCCCGATGATATTATTAATACAAACAATTGAATTACGTTCAATATCAATAACAGGACTTAGATACGCCGATGTTGATGTTAATGTTGATGTTAATATTGCTGTACCCGATTCATATCGAACTATAGATCCTCCAGGAGTAGTTATTGCATAATTTTCATTGGCAATAATTGGATATATTACACCGACCAGCTCCAAGGAATTTGAAAGTGTTGTCTTATTAACTACGGCAGAATTTTGACTAACATTAAACATTGTTATATCAATGGAATCTAAAATTGCAGTAATTGACCAAACTCCGGTTGTTGATTTTGGAATTGAAACTGTAGGTAAGGTATTATATCCTGAACCTGGATTTGTTATAGTTAGTGATGAAATAGCATTTGTTGCAGGATTAATATTTACTGTTGCTGATGCAGTAACTCCTGGAGGAGCTATATTAATGGTTGCAGAATTATATCCAGAGCCTCCATCTGTAACAATGATTGCAGTAATGGCTCCAGCAGCAATTGTTGCATGGGCCTTGGCCTGTGTGCCACCACCCGATGCATTAGGAGCTGAAATTGTTACAAGGGGTGGTAATGTATAATTTGATCCTGTCGCAGTTAACGGTATTGATACTGTTTTAGATATAGATGTACCGTCTAGTGTTATTGTTCCTGCTACAGCGGGTGTTCCTGGTGGTGAAATTGTTACCACAGGAGCAGTAGCAGATATATAGCTATTACCAGCTGCACCTACAGTAGGTAAGTTACTGAATCCAATAATACCGCCATCTATATGTTTATCAAATGTAACATCTGCTGATTGTGTATTAAATGAAGCATAATTTAGTCTGAACTTCATATCCTTAGTTTGCTCAGGAGTCCATGTTGAAGCATTTTGACTCATAAGAAGAACGCCATTATATACATTCTTTGTAATTGCAGTTTTAGTCTTAACATCAAAACTACCAACAGTGGCAACCCAAATTTTATAATCAGCGGAATTTGATGTTACCACAATTGCATATTCAGTTCCATTTAGAAGATAAACGGGATCTGAGAATTTGAAATTAGTTGCAATAGCACCGTTATCAGGATCAACAGTTATATTAGCAGCAGCAATAGTTACTGTTGAGAATGGCATAATCTGCTGAGTAGGAATACCATTTGAAACTAGAACAATATATGCAGTAACCGGTAATGTACTTGATTTTGCAGAAAAGTATAAATCAATACTTGTGGCAAATAATCCTTCTTCAACATTAGGAATTAGGAATGTTTGAGCTAGGGGATCACTATATTGAACTGGAGGAACTACAATTCCTCGATCTTGAGTTTGATCAGTAACAACTAACTCAGGGCTGCGAATTGATAATTGTGTTGTTTGTGAAGTTTCTATTATTCCTGATGCAATATATTGTGTATCAGCAACTGTTGTTGTATCAGTTGCAAGATTAATTGGAGAATCTGTTAATTTAAATATACGTTGACCGCATTTAAATTTAGTTGCAACAGTATTGGGAATATAGAATTCTCCTTCAACATTACCAAATTGGTCTGTAGTAATAATCGGTAATGTTATACTTAAAGGTGATTCTCCTGGAAGTAGATTTTTATATACTGCTGTATTATTATCATTATCAATAGATGCAGGAGTATTTGTAAGTTGATTACAATAAGCAGTTACATTAATACCATCAAAGAATGCATAAAGTCTTGTATTTGGTTTAAGTTTATCTGCTTTAAAATAGATCTTACGAGAACGGATATACGGAATATAACTAATATCAACAACTCGTGTTCCAAGTGATTGTGTTTGATCGGTATACCCTAGGGTTGTAAGAGTCCCTGTCCGCGATTGATGATTTGTTGTTACAGTATTCCAAAAGCCCCTACTTGTTACATGTCCCCACCAATTTGTTTTCTTTTGATCAACCCAAGTAGATTCTGTAGTTATACCTTGCCAATTAGTGGCCCATTCATTCCAATGGTATCCAAATGCAGGATTGGAAGCTTCTGTTAATGCAACAGCATCATATGCTCCAGTATCATCTACTATAAGATCTGGTGAAGTTGTTGTATCTTTCCAGTTATCTGTAGATGGAACCAAACTTATATTTCCGGCAAATACAGCAATATCATACGGATTTACAGATAGAGTATCAGATGCAACAGATTGATCAATTAAATTCTTTTCATCATATTTTAAGGTAATAATATGATCATGAACAGCTACATTAGATGTATCTGATTTAACTAGTCTCAAATTTCGCATATCAAATTTTGGACGGCAAAGTCCAACGGTCATATCCATTGAACATGCATATCCTACATTAGTTGGATCTCCTATAGAATTTCCTGTAAATGCATCAACAATATAGCCATTCTTATATCTGTCGCCTCCAGCATCAATAATAGATGCATTTTGTGCTGAAGTTTCTAGAAGTGATAGAGATGTATAATATTCAATATTTGAAATACGTTTTTCAATACCGCCAATATCTCTCATTGTATATCTGCGATTATCAATATAGTTTACAGTAATATCTTTTGGAGAAAATGTATAAGCAGGAATATTTAGTGTATATAATGAAATTGCATTATTGGGGGTAATCGGAATTTTTGGTTCTAATGCAGAATCACCTTTGACAATACCAAATATGCCATTGGAATCAACTATAACCGTATCAATTCTTGGCATAAAATAGTCAACAGTTGATGTTATAATTGAATCTGGATCAAGGGCAGTAGTAACTTCGCCAGACCCTACTTGTAATCTCATTCTTCTAAAATCATATACATCAGATAGACGAACTCCTTTATAGGAAGGAATATCATCATAAAGATTACCGCCTTCATGAGTACCATAATCAAAATCTATACCATATGAATTTACTGTAAAATAATCCCCGCTTGAATGTGCAAAGTAGGTATACATAATATACAATGTATCAGTAACAGGGCCAGCATATGTAATAGAAGAATTAGTATAATAAGTGTCACGTTGTCCATCATCTGTTATAGTACATAATGATGTAACATTCTTACCCTGGTAACCGCCACTATATGCTTCGGTATAAACAGATATTATACTTTTAACATCCCCTTTGGCTAACATGCGAGTATATACACCTACAGCTGTAGGTAATAATGTTTCTTGTGTACCAGAAGTTAATGATGTATTAGTTTTTGTCTTTTGATATCGCGGATTTGCTTCTGGCTCAGTAACAATAATTGGAAGTAATGCATGCGTAATAACTCCAGGAATAGTAATTTGTGTTGGTGTGTAAATAATTCCCGCTGGAGTAGGAATAACACCTGCGGAAGTTCTACAAATTATATTAGATATATCACCAAAAACAGCGCCTGATGTATGGGAAGATGATGATATATTAAATGTTGTAGGGCCTGTACCAGAACCTACCAATAGTTCATTACAAGTATAAGACATCTCCTTTACTACTTTTGTAGTTCCATAGGGAATAGGGAATAAATTAGTAGAATATGCAGAATCAATTATATTGATTGGGGTTGCAATAGTAAAATCTACTAGAGCAGTAGACGAATATATTCTTACTGCATCTGATAGATACCGCCCAGAATTAACTACAACTTCTGTTATATGTAATCTAACAGAATCAAATGAACCAATATAACCATCAACTGCTCTAATTTTGCATGTTCCAATTAATGTATCAGACCCATGATAATGATTAGAAGCAGCATAGATATTATATTCAGTTCTTAAATTTGTTATATTAGGTAGGTGTGAACCAGCTGCAAATGTGCCAAGAACATAATCACCAACTCGGGCAGAAGAATATGTAGGAATCCCTGTAATAGGAGTTCGTGCCTTTTCACCATATAAATCACGTACTTTAGTAAGTTCAACTCTATATCCTTTAATATAAGCAACTGCTGGATCTAGAGCAGCAGAATATAGTTTTTCACCAGCAGCTATTTTTTTATTATTGGTATTATCGGTAACTGCATAGGATCCTACTGGCATTTCGCCTACAGTATATCGTCCACCATTAGTACCATCATTATAAAATTCTCGTAAAGTAATCTTAAATGGGCTTAAAGTATAATCACCTGACTCTTCATATGTTCGTTTTGCCAATACATCATCAAGTGATGTATAAATTTTCTTAATAGTATCAAGAGATTGTGAATCTTTGATTGTCATTAATCTAATATAATTCGTAGATGGAGGTGAAGCCTCGCTAGGAACATCAATAAATGCCAATGATAGGTCAATAGTATACCGATCTGCTCCTGGGGCAGAATAGTTGGGCATTCCAGTTGCATTATCCTTTAGTGTTTCATCAGTTGAATAATTTACAACTGCTTCAGTAACACCCAGAATCATTAATTTATTAATAAGGGTATCACGTGCAACCTTATCAAGAAATACAGATTGTTGCGGAGTCCATACAAATGAACCCTTTGTATAAAATATTCCATCATCTAGGAATGCCGCACAAGCATATCCATTTTTAGTCCAAGTTCCGATTGGGGATTGATTAAATGTGGCAATATCGTCTGAATATATTGCATTACCCGAACCAAATGTTCTAATATTTAAATTATTGACATCTTGTAAAGACTTATTATATCGAATATACAATCTATATCCTCCAGTAATAGTAATATGCCCAAGTAATGTTGCTGTAAGGAGTGTTCCATTTACATCATTACTTATAATTTTTGTGTTACTAAGATCTAATGATAAACTTGTAGATATGTCAATTGATGATATATTATTATCAAATGTACAATTTCCTTTAAGAACAGCAGATCCGTCCTTATATATAGATGATCCAAGACGATTAATCTGTGATTGCAGAATACTTTGAAGTTGATTTAATTCCCGAACTTGTACAGAATACCCAGGCTTAAATAAAATTCTAAGGAAGTTCTTAGTAGAAGCAGTTTCTCCATTTGCATCCTTGACATTAAAGTCATCGTAATAAGTGTTGCTGTATGCAGTAATTGACATTAGAATTGAATTATGATTTTGATTTCTTCAGTTTGAGATTCTGCTCTTGTAATTGCCTTACGATTTTCAATAAAAACAACATCACCTGTATTAGCGATATATTCAGCTGTTACTTTAGCAGAGTGTGTAGTACCTATTGAAGTACCATCCTTGTTAATTGCAGATGATGATGAACTAATAGGTGCATAACCTGATACATTATTTTGATGATAATACAAACGATGTAGAGGTTCTGTTGCAGACTCTACATATATATCATAAAATATTGTAGAAATATAACTGTCAGATCCTACTACAGTTAATAAATCGCCTACTGTTGGAGTTATAGTAGGAGCATTGGCTAAAGCTAAATACGGTAAAGCACCCAATGATGTAACTGGGTTGACTGTACCTAATTTATATGATAAACCTTTTAGAATTGAAATCTGACGATATGGAATATAAAATCCATCTCCAGTAATTGATGATTCTGCTTTAACAGTGACAGCTGCATACCATGCGGGTAATACTTTATACGGAGCATATGCAAAACCCTTTGCAGGCGCTATTCTTGGAGCACATATAAGGCCTATCCCTGTAATTGAAGTTAATATTAATGATCCAGTTAATACAAGTGAAGGCGCAATTGGTGAACTATTTAATGTAATTGATGTTATAGCACCTGTATTTACATTTGTTTTAACATTAACTGATAATGATACTGTATACGAAACAGGACTTACATTTGTATTAGTATATACAAATGTAGCAGCCTGTGTTGGATTAGCAGTATATCCTAATCCTCCAGAAATAATATCAAATCCATATAATAAACCTCCAGAGCCAATACCAATTGCATTAATAAGCCCTGCTGCACATATATTTGGAGTAATACTAATGAATTGATCGGTTACAGTATTAGTAGTTAAGTTTGTATCAATTATATCAATTAAAACCCATGTATAACCATCATTATTAGTAAATGGTGCATATACATTAGAGGAGTTATATTGAGGTACAATTGATGCATATGATGTACCTGAACGTAAACATAAATAAATATAACCGCCTACAGTTGCATAACATGGAGAATATATTACAGATCCTACAGTTGTTGCATAAAAACAACTATCTGATAGTGGTTGATACTCTTTATATCTTGAATTGGATGTAAATTTAATATTTGGAATTACCTTACCCATTGAAGTACTATTAACACCAATTAAAGTAATTAAATTATTCTTAATCTCATATTCATCTGCATATGTTCCATACGGATCAGGTACAGTTGGATCTGCTTCTTCATCAGATGTCCATTTATCAGATTTTCCAAGACCTACATAATAATTACTAGCAGTATCTGCTATAAATGAAGTAGTATTATTTCTACGAAAGTTTTCAGTTATGATTGCTGACATGATATTAATTATATTTATACGGGTTTTATGGTGCGGTAATCGTTATTTTATATTCTAATGTAACTAGGTCTTGAGATTGTGTAGCTATTGTAATATGGTTAATACCAGATGCCAAAGTTATTGTAAATGGTGCTCCTGATGCAATTGGAGGAGAAGAATTAATAGTAATAGTAGCAGCTATATCATCTGTATATGGAGTAATAATTATATCAGATGTTTCAACAGTTGCTGTATAAATATCGTTTCCTGGTGAAAATATAGGTATTAAGGAAACACCAGTTGTTCCAATATTAACTTTTAAATTCGATAATATAGAACATGCATTTACAGCAGAGTTAAACCAAAGAGAGCCTGGCGGAGTAATACCAAGATCTCCTAAAATAGCACTTGAATAATTTGGATCAAATATATTTTCATTAACATTTAATGGAATAGTCTTAGATAAAAAGTAATCTCTTTCGCGTATAGTTACGGTAATATATGCAGAAATATTACTAAAATTACAAATATTGATATTAGAATATTCTTCTTCGGCCTGCTCAATTGTTTTATTAAAATAAGCAGCACATAATTGGGTACTATCAATATTTTTAGACCATGTTTGATAATCAGATCTAATTAATGAATTCCTACTATTAGATGACTCTTTAATTATCTTCAGATCTGTTAATATCATCTGAATAAGAGATGCATCTACATTAGCATTACGAAGAGCCATTGCAATAATATTATAGGTTCTAGACCTATTATTAAGCCAACCTGGTTGATATGTAGGTGTATGATATCCTAATATTGGAGGCTGATATTTATTTACACCAAGTTCAAAATTAGAGAGTTCATACGCAATCTTAGCATACCATTCACTTTTTGCCACGAGTTGAAGTAATAGTGCAGAAAATAATTGTAATCCGGCTGGGTGAACAAACTTTATATAATCATCCATCCATACATTAGAACTTTGTCCTGACTTAATTTCATATGAATACTTCTGCCAATAATATCCATCATGCAACTTATATTGGTCAGATGCAAATGATTTATGATTTGTATATGACCACATATTGGTATCCAATAAAATAGTCCATATAGTAGGATTTAATTCTATTGCAGAATAAATAGTTTTTACTGTTGATGTATCATATATAGTATTTCCGTGATATAATGCATCTATTGATTGTGCTTGTATAGAAAATTGGTATTTGTAAATGACATTATCGATATTATCGTCATTATCATAAATAACGATACTTGAATCATAATTAATAGCATCCACCATTGGGCCCCAAATAGCTTCATCTGGATATATTGATGTATTTATGCTTATATTCTGTAAATTACCATATGTAAAAATCCACTGTACACTTTGAGTTTCATTATAGGATCCTCCATATATATTATTATATGGTTCAACATATGGAATTAATGTTTGTGTAGGATCTAATCCATTATATGACCATATATTATTTCCAATATTTTGCAATGTCACTATATATTCACCACCTGGGTCAATTACTGTATTGGAAGTAATTATAAGATACTCTTTATTTGGATTAGTATTACATGTGGCAATATTGGCAAAATCTATTTCTCCCCAACTTCCAGAACCAGATGATAAGTCAAATAGATAATCTTTAGGATAAAATATACTTACTATTTCATCATAGAATATCTTAAAGAAGGCATAAATACTATCTTCAGATCCTCTAGTATTATAATACTGTATAACAATCTTATAGAGAGTTACTTTATCTAATACAGATGTTTTTGGTATAGTCTTTGCAATAAGACTTTGAATACTTGTGAGGTACTTATCAGAAGCAATATCAATATCCTTATCGGATGTTATATTTGAAATTTCATATGACGGTAATCCAATACTATTAATATGCTCATAGTATCGTTCAATAAATGATATTAATGATATAGGAGATGTATCTTGAAGGGCATTAGGATATAATCCTGAAACCTTTGAAGATTCTACATTACGCGGTTTTGCATCTACTACACTTAATATCATGTTTTATCGATCTCTTTTAAATGTGCTATAGTCAACTGCTCTATTTGCTCCACCAATTGAAATAGTATCAACCTCGGCATAAACAGAAGTTCTGTTTGTATCAATTTGAAGTAGGACATTTCGTGAAGATGCAATATCATTTGAAGCTGGAATCAGATCAAGAGATACTGTAGTATCACTATCTGCATCTATATAATCAAGTTCAACTATGCCAGTACTAAGATTAATATTACCAATATTAGCGTTATCTATAACCGGCATATTATTGGCAATATAGTAACTGTAAACAGTTCTTAAGTTGCTATCAGAAGCATGGGCTATATCACCAAGATATAAAACCCTTCCATGATATGTCCAGGAACCTGAGAAAGTAATAGTCATATTATGTTCTACTGCAAGAGGAGATCCATATTTTATAGTCTGAATAGTAGGTAATCCAGCATGAATAGTAAATGATTTTGACAAATAAACTCTCACTAATGAGTTTAAAATAGCCGGTGAACTATTATCAATTGTTTTTAATAATAATGAATGACGAAATACACCATCAAATGATTGAAGATATTGAGTATTAAAATTAGAAACAACATTAGAAACATAATTTTCTAATTGAATTTGTGATTGTGATGTCTGGTTTCTATTGTATTTAAACATCACATCTAAAATTATATTAACATAATCATAATCAACTATTTCGGGTATAATTGATAGGACTTTTTTACCAGATAATATTTTCATTATTACATCTCTATCACTAAGTGTAAGTTGATTAAGTACTCCTGGTAAATCACTTGATTTTGCAATACTTATGAATACTTTGCCATAATATGGAGGATCATTTTCTTCTCCTCCCCATACAGCAATAGTTTGTGCATTTTGAAAATCCTTTTTAATTATTGCTTTATAATCATCGGCAGTAACTGCTCTATTCTGAGCAATAAAATTAATAGGAGCATTAAATTTAATAGAATCAATACTCTCATTATATAATCCCCCCGACGCAACATCATTTGTAGTAATAGTAGAGCTACCAGTAGTAAAAAATAAATTTGCTCCATTTGCATCAATACCAGCAGTAATTAAATATGTTAATTCTAAAACACTTAGATTATTTGGTTGTTTTCCAAAAATATTATTTCCAAAACTAATAAAGTAATTACCATTATAATTTTCATTAATAAAATATATTGGTGAAGATCCATTAATACCAGCAATATCAGTAAATTTATTATATACTGTAATGTCGACTGAAGTTTCACTTGGATATACTGCAACATGTAATGAATTAATATCAATATTTTTATCGGCTATAATATATTGGTTACTAGATTGAAGATTATTTACTTGAAATCTTCTGGTAACAATTGTTCCTTGATATATATCTCCAGTGCCAATATATAGTAGGCCTTCAGCTGTAAGATTAATATCTTCTATGTTAGTAAATTCATATATAACATTATTGATAGTAGTTGTAAATATAGTTCCAGTAGGAACCGTAATAGAGCCTGAAGTATTATCTCCTATTGGAACAGATATAGTAACATTTGCCTTTGGAGAAGAATAACTAGCAGGAACATATCCAATCAATTTTGCAGATGATACAACATTAGGTCTAAGTTGGGCAGAATCAATGAATGTTTCATTAACTGCCATATGAGCTAACATTGCATTATAATGAGTATTATGCGATAAAAGATCAATTAGTATATTTAGACCAGATCCAGAGAAATCCCAATCCTTAAATGGCGAATCTGTTAATTGAAAATATGCGATCAGATTTCGTTTAATCTGATCAAAATCTAATTCTGTTACATTAATTCTTTGACTTGGTGTTGCCATATATCTATCGTGTTCTTACTAGGTAAAAAGTTACATCTGCGACTCTATTGAATGATGCAGAAAATGTTAGTGTTATTTGATATGCATTACGTTCAGAATTATCAAGTACTTCAATACTAATTATTTTTACACGTGGTTCATATTTTTGAATAATATATGTGATTTTGTCCTTTATTGCAAATATAGTAAAGGCATCGACATTTTCAAATAAAAGAGCAGTTAATCCGGAACCTAACTGAGGTTGAAATGGTCTCTCGTATGTATTAGTTAAAATAAGATTATATAAGGATGTGCGAATTGCATCCAAATCATTTACGGCCATTATATCATTATATACTGGATGAAGGGTAAATGTAGGATCTATATCAGAATACTGATGTCTACGCGTGACAACAGTTGCACGGGTATCATTATAATCAGATAATGCACGACTCATATATCATATTTATACAACAGTTTATGCATTATTGAGTGCCATACTTACTGTATTTGGGTGTGCTGCCATAGCTTGTTTATATCTTGGTCCATATTGTGTTCCAAGAGATACTACAAATGCCTGAACATATTCAGTACCAGTATATAATTTAGGAGTAGTGGTAAATATATCAGGCCGAGCATAGGTTAATTCCATATTACCTGTATCAGTTACAGTATATACTCCTGATGGATTTACTCCTGCTGGGTTATACGGGCTTCCATTTGGATTTTTTAATGCAATGAGAGAACCGCCCGGCCAACGTGAACTTGCTATAGTTAAACCACTTCGCAGAATTCCATATGCACCCATATCACCTTCTCTGGTTCCGTTAATAGATTGAATTCCAATTTCTATTTCATGGGCGGTTCTAGAATCCGTTTCAGCTGGACCATATGTAGTTACACCCACAGATTGTGCACCTCCAGGTAGAACTGCTGTATTTTTCATAAAATATCCTCTAATAATATCAGGTGACCTAGATATCTCAAGTTTTACCCTATTAGTACGTCTATCAAATTCTGATAGGGTATCAGCATCCCATGTAGAATATGTTGTCCGTTCTCTTTTAACATTACCAATATATTTTTGAAGCAATATTTCATCTTTACTAGAATCAGTTGTCTTTGAAATATCATCATGATATGAATAACCGAGTTTAGAAACAGATGTTATCATTGTAAGATAATTTGCGAAGGCTGTTTTATCTCCGCCATCTGATAATTGTTTCATTTTTTCGGAATCCTTAGTCATTCCCTCTTTTAATTGAACTAATAATGCATCATAATCTGTTTTTAAGTTATTTGATGTTTGATCAAACAAAGGCATTGGAGTTGGCGCCATTGCTGTAGGTCGTAGAGTTGGATCTGATTTTAATTTACCCGGGGAAGGTAATCCAAATATACTATAATCCTGTTTATTACAAATATTATCAATATCTTTTAGGACTTCAGAAACACCTCCTGATATTGCAGGGAATTGACTTTCTAATGCATGAATTTGATCATTTACAGCTGCATATACTCCTGTTGAAGCAAGAACAGAATCAAGGAATCCAAGTGGATTGGCTCTAATAGCATTAATCATTACTATTATCTTCTGGATTTCTTCCATTATCTCCTTAATTTCTTTAATTAAATTAACTATACCAAAACCAGGAATATATGATAATATTATTCCTAATAACTTTGTGGCAATAGCTGCTATTAATTTATCTGGTAATGATTTTGCACAATCCCCAATAGAAGCGATAGTAGATATTGCAGCAATCTGAGGAACATCTAATCTTGTTAAAAGAGTATTGGTAATAAACCCTGTTGGATCTGCAAGAGATGCCTTACCTTCTGGGCTTAGTAGACCTCCTTTAAAATCAAGGGTCTTTGTCATTGCATTCACATCATTAACTATACTAAGAGTACCAGACGCGGGTGCAACTGATTTATAATTTCGATCCATTATAGTTAGAACTACGCCATGTGATCCAGCATCAGATGGTGCTACTACAGATGATGATGTAGATCCTTCAGGAGTATATGTCACAGAACACTTTAAATTGGCTGGTTCTGTTGTGTATGTAACCACAGGAGAACGATCATTATATGTATGATTTAGAGATTCTGGATCTATGGTAATTGTTGCTATACCTTTATCAATAACAAGTGCTTTAGAAGTATCTACTATTTCTATTTTTCCTGAATATGGTTCATTGGTCTCCGCATATGATGTAAAATAACCAATCATACTTGAAGTAGGAACTCCTGGAGTAAGTGGACTAGGAGATAATGATGCAGTAATACGAATATTATATCTTCCTATATTAGTTGGGGTATCAGTAGTAAGAGTACCATTTTTATTATAATATTTTTTTGTAATAACTGCTGATACTGGATGATATATATCTTCTCCACCGCCTATACCTATACCATCAGTATAATATCCAACATCAGTAATAATAACACCTGAAAAAGTATCACTATATACAGTTTTAAGATTTGTTGGATCTATAGTTATATAAAGAAAATTAGGTTCGTGTGTCATTATACCATTGGTATTAGGGTTGGAGCAAATTCAGTTGTAGCTTCATGAACATGCAATGATAGAGGAACAGGTCCAGTTATCGTACTCATAAAATCTAATCCTTCAAAATAAGTAGTAGGTCCTGAAACTAGAAGAACTTCTTCTAAAAGAACTTCGGGAGCTTGAATAAGAATACCTCCAGTTCCTGCTACTGTAGTTAATAGAGAAGAAATACCAACTAATGATCCACCTACCGAGGTCTGACCCATAGAGTTAAGAGTTGCCCCCAAGAAACCGCCTGTAAGACCAGCAGATCCTGATGCTGACATACTATAATTACCTCCTACTACACCGGTATATCCAGCTGAAATAGTTTCCGAAACCTTACCATGGACTGTATGTGTAAGATCTTTACATTCAGTAATCTTATTTCCTGCTATCTTTTCAGACATATCATGAACAACTTCAACTGCATAATTACCATCAACTTTTAGATTATAACTACCATGAACAGTTGTATTCATATCTCCTTCAACCTCAAGTTCTAATTTCTTACAATGAAGTTTAACTGTTTTTGCCATAGTTACATTAACCTCACCATTAATAAGTATATGACCATCGCGAATAATAGTTATCCAAGCATCGCCTACAATTGTAATATCTGATGAACCATCTGCAGTAATTACACGAGATGTTCCTGATTTATGATGTTCCCCAATGCGCTCATTACCAAGTGTATCATCAACTTCAAATACATGTCCTGAACGAGTTTGATTAACTGATGATGATGAATATTGAGAATCATCAGATGGAAGTTTTGGATTCCAATGATCTGTCTGGGTAAAATCTCCTGTTGCCATATATAAAATTATTTATTGGTTCAAAATCCGGCAGCTGCTGCAATACCGCCTACTGTAGAAGTACTATTTGAAGATCCGCTCTTTATTCTAAGTAAACTTCGTACACATGCCAATGTTTTATTTTTCATAAATACACCCTCAACGCCATTTGATACTGTATTACCTTCAATTGTGGTGAATCCATTTGGGGTTGGTTCTTTTACAATACCTGCATGACCTTTACCAGATGCCCATGAAAATATAACAATATCACCAGGTTGAGCTTCTCGAGGATTTCTTATAATTTGGACAATTGATGGATGCGATGCGGCCCATTCAGTTTCTAATCCAAATGCACTTGCTGTTTTCGGCCTATTTTTATCATCAAGTATACCACTCTGTTGAACACACCAACATACAAATGCGGCACACCAGGACTGTCCATATCCCCCGCCAACAGCAGTCCAATACTTTTCAATACCAGGACCTATATTGTTATTATTAGTTTCTATAACACCAATTTGACCTTGTGCAATTGGTACTATAGCAGCCGCAGATCCCGATGCAGTTGGGGCAGATACTCCATTCGGCCCAGTTACTCCAGTTGCATTCATAGTATTACCTTTTCCCATGAAAACGCTGGAAATTGACATTGATGCTTGTAATTTATTATTATATGCTGGATTTCCTTTACCTGCATACGAAAGTGCACCAGCAGGAATATCATGGCCTGCTGTTAATGGATATGTTCCCATCGGATCTTGAAATCCTAATATAGGTGTAGTTCCTCTATTATTATCATATCCAGAAATAGAGGATGAACCTGACATAGTACCAAGCACAACAGGATCTTGCATTTCAAGATCTCTAAAAAATCCAAATACCCAGGAACCTGACATTAAGCCGACCGATGAACCAACACCAGAAAGTCCAGCAGATGTTGTTGGAAGTATTACTGTTGCCCATGGTAAATCCTTAGATGGTATTAATGTTAAATCGGGAGTATGGTATCCCATACATCTAACTTGAACTCTCCCAAGCTGTAATGGATCATTAGTATTTTCAACAACTCCAGTATACCAATTTGTGATCTTCATAATTTATCTGTAACAATTGTTAGGCTTGTTGTATATTGTCCATCTGCAAATGCATGTGTTGCAACAGTAACTATATAGTCTCCTGATATACGTCTATCTATATTAGAACCATCATCATTTGGTTTATCATTAGGATTTTCTTCATCATATCGTTTAACATTTACTGCCTTTGGAATTTCAATGGTGATTTTAGTCCCCGGATTTAAACTAAAATCACCAAATACAGTTACTTCGTGTGTGACTGAACTCATTTTTGCAGCAAAAGCCTTTGCATTTGCTATATTGGAAAGTAACGGGCCCGATGTTGAATTGAGATTTGTACCAGGAGTAGCAACAGTATTAACATTTAAATTAACAATGCTGGCATTTGCCATATCTGTTAATTTTGTTGGTTTGCCTGTTGTTCCATTATTAAAAAATGATAAGGACTCTGCATATGCTGCACCAAGTTGTTTTGTTATATCAGATGTAGATGATAGTTTCGTAGATAAAACTGAAGTAGATTTATCAGCATTAAATATTTGTTGTGTCCATGTTTTATTACCAAAATCAGTAACATTAACAGTAGAAGCAAATGCACCACCTTTTGCAAGATCTAATTTATTTAACTTCATATTAGATTGCATCTCAAGAATTCTAGTAATAGCCTCCGCATATGCATTTGCAGTATTAGGAGTCGTTTGTAAAAGTTGACGATATACATATGTTCTATATGCAGCCTTTTTTGTAAAATATGACCATGATGCCAATGTAGGTTTATTGGCCGCTATAGTATTATATAAAAAGAAAGGAGATCCAACAGAATCAAATAATTTTGATCTTAACCACTCTGCTGCTCTTAATGGACTTTGAATAGTTATAATACCATCAAATGCAGATGTTGATGTAATTAGAGGATCTGCTATAACTACATTAAGATCATCCTTGAAGATCTTAGTAATATTAGGAATTACGGCATTTTTAACTGATCGGGATATTCTCTTTAGGGCCGATAAGTAAGCAAAATCTGAAATGGCAATAAGGCTATATCGTTGAATATTTGGAGATGATGCTTTCTTTTCATAGTTTGGATACTCCATAACAGCCAACTTTAACTTTATATTTTTTGTCGGAGTTGATGAATTAATCGTAGAATTATCGCTAATCTTTTCAATTTCAAGATCAAGTATTTCTTGTCCTGCAACTCCAAAGTCTTCAAAGAAATTAACAGTATCTCGAATAGTAGCAGAAAATGTAATAACAGGTGAGAATAGTTCTTCAACAATAACAAATGATTCAACTAATTGCCGTATATCACGGATATCACCAGATGAGTTAGACATATCTAGTTTTATTAGATTAAATGATGAAGCAACTGTTGCAATATCATTCTCAATACCCTTAGGTGTATTTCGTGTATTAATACTCATGAATTTAATATAGAGAAATACGAATTTGAAAAGTCTGTTATTTTATCATTTCTAATGATTTTTATATTAGATCGTTCTTCGTTATCAGATAATTCCATATCCTGGAAACTTATAAATGATGGTATAATTTGAGGGATTTCTAACTTTTGATCTAATAGTATATTATATATAGATTCGGTAATACCGTTCTGATTATATATTGTATGTGAAGCATTATAATACATAGACCATCTATATGGGACTAGTGTATTATTAACTGGTATATAATTTTTACCAAATACATATTGTTCTAAATCAGAATTAGTACTAATAACAGTATCATATCCACTTTTATCAATAGCCTTAATGTTATTTAATACTAATGTAAACCATTCATCTTTTAAGGCTATATTATTAATATAAATGAAATTACCAGTTTCATCTAAAACTGGATTACCATTTTGATCAGTATCATATATTGACTCATTCCATGATAACTTATATGAAATAACAGAATTGGCTAAAAATGCATCTCGTGAAAATGAATTACCATTTGCATCAACTATATTATGTATTACTAATTGTTGCCTTTGGATATCATATTTCAATATATTTGCATATATTTTAGATGATGTATCGGTACCAGTTGTTAATCTTAAATATGGCAAATATTTTTCATCAAGAGGAGTTAAGGCAAAATCAGAATCTCCTGTACCATCTATTGAACTATATTTTGTTGCACCATTTTTATCAATAAACTCTAATGTCTGTGCTTCAAATGTAATTGCAGAATAGGGACCATATTCAGATTCAATCATTTTATCTAAGGCATAATACGATAAAGGCCATGCACCATTTAAACCTGCTCTTAATGATTCATTAAGAATAAAGAATGTCCAATAATATTGAACATCTCCATAAAGATTATAGGAAACTACATCAGGACGGTCACCGTTCTTAATAGTATAATAGGTATATGTTGAAGCATCATCGGGAATCATTGATGCCATTAGTTTAACATCTTGGCATATGTTAGTTAATGCCATAAGGGAGCCATCCCCATACAGATCATAATTAATCTTAGGATATTTTGAGAAAAAGTTAGTTGACATAATTTAAATATTTATCAGCCCCCACCTGCCTTTTGTTTGGCCTCTAATTGTTGAATCATTGTTGCTGCTTATCAAATGTAATTGTTTTATCAAATTCCCCTTGGCTATATGGTATAGCTTCAAGTTTACTAATATCATCCAGTGTAAGAGCTCGAGTTTCTGTAAATGATAAAACAATATCTGTTTCAAGAGGTGCTCCGCCAACTCTCCACATATTACCTCCAGCATTAAATGTAGTTGTTACATCTTGGAGGTATGTTTCAAATATCTTTGGAAGAAAATCTATATCTTTTAATGCTCCTAATTCAGTATAGCCAATAAATCTAATTGTCCATGTCGGAGGATATGATAATTGAATAGCATTCTTTGTTTTAGGATAAACTCCTAATCTAAAAGCAGAAACAATCTGTTTAATTAGATCTGCCTCATCTTTACTAGTTGGTATTAACTTAAAATTAAATGTAAATTGTCGTGTTTCCGTTCCAGTAAATTCAGTAGTTACATATGGATTAAACACCGTTCCAGAACCAATACTCGCAGCAGATGAGAGTTCAGCAGAGACGCCTCCAACTCCAGCACTAGACATTCCTTGAATAGCTGTTGAGATAAGACCCTTCCATCCACTCGTTTTTAGATCCTTTCCAGTATTTGATAATTTTTCACCGATAGCCTTTGCATCTGTAGTACCTACCATTAATTGTGACATTTCCTTGCCGACTAAACCAAGTGATTTAGATCCATAATCGGCTTTATCATTAACAGAAATTGATTGCGGTATTGGTAAATAAATACGGCTATTGCCAGAATCATCCATTACATAACCATTAAAAATAGCTCCGTCATTTGCAGTAACTTTGGTTGTATTTTGAGTAAATACAACCAATGGTCGTTGTTTAGCGGAGGATCCTTGAAGGTCTAATGGAAATATTAAGTTAGCCATACCATAGTATTTATCTATGTTTATTTACTAATAAATAGTTTATGGGAAAATATTATTCGGGCAGGTTCAAACCAAAGAATATTTCAAAGTATTCGGGCAACTACGAGAATATTCAATATAGATCACTATGGGAAAGACAGGTATTTAGATTCTGTGATGATAATCCCAATGTCATCAGTTGGTGTTCAGAAGAAGTTGTAGTATCCTATCTGTGTAAAACTGACGGCAAAATGCATCGTTATTTCGTAGATTTAAAGATAACATTTAAAACAGGAGCAACATACTTAATAGAAATTAAGCCTCAAAAGGAAACAATTCCACCAAAGCAGCCTACTCGTCAAACAAAAAGATATATTACTGAGGTAATGACCTATGTCAAAAATAGTTGTAAGTGGGAAGCTGCTGATATATATGCCCGTCAACGTGGGTGGATTTTTGAAGTATGGCATGAAAAAACTTTGGCCTCATTAGGTATAAAGATAATAATCGAACGAGCTCCAAAACCAAAAAAACCCAAGATCAAATAATCTATTTCTTCCAAAGGGGAACCTTATGTATCTTCATTCAACCCTTCGGGTTATTCCCTTCGGGAATTGGAACTATTAGTTGAATTATTACGGCTAGATCATATCCAGCAGAATCTAGATCCATTATACCATATCTTAAAAAGTTGTAAAGGTAATAATTCACAAAACCCAATATAAATACATATAGTATATATGGCATCATTATTTGGAAATATTCACACTAAGGCTGAGCAGGCTGGAATCATTCCGCGCACACTCCAGTCACAAAAATGGTTCATACAAAAATTGAGGTCAATGCGGTCATCAATTACACCTAAAGGAATATTAAATGATGAAGCATTAACTATTCGAAAAAAGCCTCTTATTGGAAGGATGTTTATGTTTATGTATAATCCTAAGGGAAAGAAAACCCTTCCTTACTATGATACATTTCCTCTAATAATTATGATCGGGCCTGCTCCTGGCGGGTTTTACGGTCTAAACCTTCATTATTTGCACCCAAGAGTTCGTGCTATCTTCTTTGATAGACTTATGGATTATACATCTGATAAAAACTTTGATGAAGGTACTCGTATCAGATTAAAGTATAGTATGTTATCTAGTACAGCAAAACTAAAGGCATTTGCGCCATGTTTTAAGCACTATTTATTAGATCATGTTGTTTCTAAAACGGTTGAAGTTCCTCCATCAGAATGGGAAGTTGCATTATTTATGCCATCTGATAATTTCAAAGGAGAATCAAATGCATCTATCTGGTCAAAATCACGTAAATTAGTAATGGAAAATTAATATATGGCTGATAGAAAAACATCACCTGGGAAAAATACAACATCTTCTACTTTACAAAGTTTAAAGGAACGTATTATTACACGACAAGGATTAGCAAAATCAAATAGATTTACCGTTGATTTTTCAGCAGTTGATGCACTTTTTAAAGCGGCATCACCGCCTATAAAATTAACAGCATCTATTCATGATTATGATGATCTTAGCTTTTTCTGTGAAACCGTAAGTCTTCCTGGTCGTACAACTAATACTATGGATTACGGTTCATGGCATCACGATATTAAAATACCAATTGGTTATACTGAAGATGATGTTGATATGACATTTATATTAACTAATGATTACTTTATAAAAAATATTCTTGATGCATGGGCTCGTCTTATTATTAATTATGACACATATATACTTGCATATGATAAAGATTATCGGGCCGATATTAAAATATATCAATTAAACGAATATAATGAAAGCATATATTGTGTTACATTATTTGATGCGTATCCACATACGGTAAAGGCAATTGATTTTGATAATTCTGCTGAAGGTGGTATAACAAAATGTGGTGCCACATTTGCATATAGAGCATTTTCTTCAGAGGTTATGGTATCTGCTATTGGTGCACCACTGAAGCCAATTATATCAATAGGTACTAATCCATTTACACCAGCAATTCCTCTTCCACCAACTCAATAATTACATATAAATTAAAGTATGGCATTACCAATACTAGAATCCCCAAAATATACACTCAATATTCCTTCAACAAAGAAGACTATTGAATATAGACCATTCCTTGTTAAGGAAGAAAAGATCCTTCTTATAGCACAAGAATCTTCTAATAATGAAGAGATCATAAAGGCAATGAAGGATATTATTAAAGCATGTACATTCGATAAGGTTGAACCAAATGATTTAACTACGTTTGACCTTGAATATATTTTTCTTAAGCTCCGTGCAAAATCAGTCGGTGAACTAGCTGATATTAATTGTAAATGTTCTAAATGTGAAGCATTCACCCAAACCGAAGTTAATATTGATAATATCATATTTAATATTGACCCCAAAGTAAATAAAATAATTATGCTAACCGATAAGGTTGGTATTAATATGAGATACATTAGAGTAAAGGATATGAATGTTCTTATGAATGAATTAAAGACTACTCCTGATATGATTAATGATGTCATCATTGCATCAATTGAATCTATCTTTGATAATGATGGAGTTTATCCTGCAGATCAAACATCACAATCCGAAATGACAACATTCATTAATTCATTAAATAGAGCACAAATGAAGCTTATTGAAACATTTATTGCGGAATCACCTAAACTATCCCATGATATTAACTTCGAATGCTGTAAATGTCATGAATCAAACACTATGACCTTAGTAGGCGCACAAAGTTTTTTCGAGTAGCTCTCTCCCATGAATCTCTTGTAAACTATTACCAAACAAATTTTGCATTAATGCAGCATCACAAATATAGTTTATCAGAATTAGATTCAATGCTACCATGGGAGAGAGAAATTTATATAGCTCTATTATTAAATCATATTAAAGAAGAAGAACAGCGAGAGAAACAGAGAAAATAATTATGGATAAAACAGAAAAGATAAGTTTAAAAACAGTTATTGATGAGATTAAGAATACTAATCACATCAATGAACTTATCTTTGATAATGTTGATACATTCACATCAAAAGTATTATCACCTAAACCAGATGTTTTGGGTGATAAAAATACCGAACATCTTAGTTCTATTGATACTAGTATTAATTCAATAAAAAAAGTTCTTGATGATACTCTAAAGATTATTAAAAATATTGGTTTTGGTGGTACTTCTGGAGCTAAAAAAGGTACATCATATAGTATCTTTGATAAGATGCTATCACCATTTAAAACCATTATGAATATTCCTAAGAATATTATGGGTGGTATTAAAAATATTATTAATATGCCTCATCGTATTATTAGTAATATTCTAAGTGTGCCTAAAAAAATACTTGGCTCGGTTGGTGGTTTATTTGGATTTGGAAAAAAGAATAAAGAGGGTAAAGGATCATCTGGATATGAAAAAACAGTTATTTCTCAATTAACAAATATATCTAATACCTTACAAAATATTCTTGGCTCTCTTGGGGGTGCTGTTCATTCTACCCCACCGGCAGCTGCTGGAGTTCCGGCTGTTCATTCTACCCCACCGGCAGCTGCTGGAGTTCCGGCTGCTCATATTCCAGTAGTAACATCAGCACCAAAAGGCATAACTGGTTTTGGAAAAGGTATCTCCAATGTTGGAAAGGGTATAGGAGCTGGAATTAAAGGTACACTTACTGGATTATCATTAGGATTACAATCTCTTGGTAATATGAAAGTCTTGAAGGGCATTGGTGCACTGGCATTATTAGGTATAACAATGATACCATTTGCAAAATCATTAGATATGATGAAGTCTGTTGGTATTGGTACTATTGGTGTTTTTGCCACCGGCCTATTAACACTTGGGGTTGCAGCAAAGTTATTATCATCTCCTACATTACTTCAGGGGGCACTTACTATAGCAGCCCTTGGAGCATCAATAATCCCCCTTGCATATGCCTTGGATATGATGAAATCGGTAGGTATTGAAACTATAGGAGTTCTTGCTGCAGGAATAGCAGCACTAGGTGTAGCTGCTGCCGTTCTTGGCATACCTGCAGTCGCCCCATTTATTTTCCTAGGTGCTCTTGCAATAGGAGCCCTTGGAGCAGCATTAATACCATTTGCGTATGCAATGAATTTAATGAAGGATATTAACTGGGATGAGTTTATGAAAGCCGGTGATGCTTTAACCGCATTTTCGATTGGTATAATTCCTCTTGCTACCGCAGTTCCATTAATTACAGCAAGCGCAATCGGATTAGGATTATTTGCTGGGGGTGTTAAACTTCTTAGAATGGCCTTGGGCGATGATAATGGTATAGGTATTACTAACTTTATGGATGGATTAAGCTCTATGACTAAAGTCCTTGATCCAGATAAATTAACAGGTTCTGCTATTGCTCTTGGAAAACTAAGTTTGGCAATTATAGCACTTGGAGGATCTCAAGCATTATCTGGTATGGCTGGATTCTTTGGAAAAATATTTTCAATGGGATCTGATAATCCAATTGAGCAATTAATTAGATTATCAAAGGAAGGATATAATCTAATTCAAATCGGAGACGGAGTTCAGAAAATAGCAGATGGTATTAAAGCATTGGCTGACGCATCGAAAGGTATCCTTGCTCTTAATGATCTGGATATTAAAAAACTTCAAGAGATTGCAAAGTTCGAAGATGCTCGCCAAGCAGGGTATACCTCATGGAATGATTATGAAGGACATAATTTTGAATTTAGAGCTAAAAATACTGGCAATGAAGCAGCTGCAATTCAAGGAGTGACTGGAACAGCCGGAGTTGAATTAAACCAGGCTGCTAGTATTACTGCCGGTGCAGGTGGAACTGTTATTGTTAATAATATTGGAGGTAGTACTAATATATCATCATCATCATCCAATGTAAATACATCAACAAGTATATTAGCACCATCTCCTCAAGGTTCTGCAATGTATAATATTTACAATGAATGACGATTATTGTAAATTAACATATCAAATTCTTCTGTATTCATTACTCCCATAGAAGTAAACTTTACAGTACCGTCTATATCATAAAATACCGTAAATGGAATTGATTGAATCCGTGCTGCTAAAATAGTATCGAGGTTATCTAAATTATCAATATCAATAATTTGTAACTCAGTTGAAAATTTATTACAATACGTCTCAACTACCTTCATATATTTAAGGCAATCTACGCAATCTAAAAGTGTATATAGTTTAATTAAAAAGAGCATATAGTATATACACACTTAAAAACGGCGTCCTACAATAAAGTAAGACGCCGTTTTATTATTTATTTTTATTAATAAATTACTGACGCGCTAATTTAGCGAAGTATGATAAACTCGTATCATCATCTTCTTCCGTTTCTGAAGAAGCAGTTTCTCCTACCCAAGGGGCATCATCTGATTCTTGAATAGGCTCAGGTGCTGTACGGCCGACTGATGATCGGGTTGGTTCAATAATAGTAGGACCAACTGAATTACCAGGGGCTGCTTCACCTAGGACTTCATATAACTTACGGCGAAGTTCATCATATGTTTTATAGTTTGCAGGATCAATGAAATCATTCAATGAATAAATTCCTTCATAGACTTCCTTAAGGCGTTCTTCATCTCCTCCAAACAATTCAGAAACATTATCGAATTCGGACTTATCATAATTACGATAACCTTCCACATTACGAATCTTCAATTTGAAGTTCGCACCTAACCAGAGATCAAATGGATTAGTTGGAGTTTCACCTGGGAATTGAGGCTGCATAACATCCATGATCTTATCAAAGATCTTCTTTCCGAACTTAAAGAGAAATTGCTTTCCTTCATTAGCTGGATTGGCTGGATCTGAAATAACCAGAATGTTTGAAACATAATGAAGGCGACGCTTACGATCGCGAACACCATCCTTATCAGATTCAATACCTGAGTTCCACTTTGCTGCATTATATTCTCCTCGTTTATGTTCAAGAGAGTTCGTTATTTCTCTCCCTGGGATTTTACCCAACTGATACTTTCATATCAGACCAGACTATATCACAGTCCTCAAGGGACTCTCGGCATTTCGTACCACTTGGTACTACTCCTTTACGGATAGTCGTTGAACCTTCTTCATTTAATATTATCATATCAAATAAAGCTTGGCTGCTGATTGCCCAATTTAACAGATTGTTAGAATTCACTAAACCTAAACCATTTCTAACATCATTACCTTTTAGTACTAATGTTATTATTTTATAACCATTTTTAATAGCACCTAACATTTTATCTTCAACATTTTTAATATGCAGATTATATGTATATGTACTTTTTATTAGTTAATAGGTTTGTATATTGAGTCATACTTTATTTATAATATGACTGAATTTAATACTTGTAAGTGAAGCTACTGTTAACTCTAAGGGGTTTCCAGCAATTAACCGAATTTGCAAAAGACGTTACCGTCTTAGGCCGCTAGAAAATTAACGGGGTCGGGTTGACCAATTGAGGTCAAGGAATTCTCGATGTACCATCTTCCGGTTGGACCTTTAAAGCCGTGATCCCAGAAACGAACCCATGGAAGATCTTCACCCTCCTTGGCTGGAAGAAAACGAAACACTGCGTATCCGTTTCCTGCTTTATCTACTGCTGGAGCCCATAGACGGTCATCACCGTAAGTTTTAGCGGCTCCACCTGTTTTTTCTGCTGCAACTACTAGTTTGTTAATTGCGGCGTCTCTATTCTTCTTAAGGGAATCAAACCCTCCTGATGTATTATTTTGCATTGTATGTTGTTGTATTTTTGTTTTGTATCATATGGAAGAAATTAAATTATCTAGTCTCTTCCGTATAAAGTATATTATATATTATTTGTTCACCGTTGTAAACAAAGAAATAATAATATCTCGGCTCTTATCCAAGTTCATTTCTGAACAAAGGAAAGGGCTATATTTAAGAATCCTCCGATTTATGTCAGACATAATATCGAGCGGATCATTAAGAGTATTATTTATATCTTTTGAAAATGATACTAAATTCTCAAGGATAACCAGAGACTCTAGTGATAGGGTCTTCTTTTGATATAGTGTATAGATTAGAGGAAAGTTGGATCTATCTTTGGGAAGAATCGCCTCATCAAAGTGAAGATGAAATTTTTCACATTCATTCAACATATTACTCATTTCAGATTTAAAAGTATAGTCAAGGCGCTGAATCTTTGCGCACCATTGATGATATGTATTATCATTCATACCGCCAATCCAAGTATTTCCTTCAAGGATATTTGCTAGGAAATATAGGATAAGATCATTTTTCTTAGGATACGTTTTTGATAACTTCTCAAGGGACCATTTATTCCTTGCCTCTGTTACACTACCTCTTTTAAGTTTAGGTCCTTTAAAATTAAACTTAAAAGCATCATATTTAGATCCAGATTTGAAGTGTAGTGATATTGACATATACACTTGCCATACATCCGATGGTGCTATTCCAATATCTTTACTGAGAACTATCATGCAAACATTATTGAATTTGATGAACGAGGAATAAGATGATTCCGCATTGCTTCAGCTTCAAGTTTATCTTTAAGAGGTCCTGTGATTAACTTTGAAATATCCTCCGGATCAACGCCGAGATCATTACAAATACGAATAAGAGCCTCAATATATTGCATACCTTCATTATGTACTAATGCCTCCGTTTTTGCAATTAATTCAGTTTTAGTAATGACGGGAATAAATTTTTCAATATCTAATGTGCTCATAGTTTGTTTATAGTTTTGTTTCAATAACCTTCAGAATAATGCAATGCTCGTTAAACCTGCCAGAAGCTTTCTTATGAACAACCTTAACTCCATCGAAGATCTTATCAAGCTTCTTGGGAGTTGCCGCGAGGATACCCAGGAGAACATCCTTGGGCTTCCGTAGAGTTATATTAAAACTTGCATCCATATCCCAGTCTTGAAGGCTTGAACCTTTAACGGCAAATCCAGGAGATCCTTTTGCAAAGTATACAGCCAATGTACGATATTTGGTATTAAAAACATACAATCGTTGTGCTCCTGGAATTCTGATAGGAGAGATAGAATCAAGATTAAATGTTGAAGAGTTAATCTGATACTTAAGCTTTAGGATCTGTTTAGTCGCATCCTTAGTCTTTTTAATACGAGGCTTACGGTCAGCCATTTTTGCCTTTGAATGCATTCTTACATCAGATAGCATAACGTCAAAACACTTTACTATCTTCTTCAGATCTGGTTTTGATAGGTAACTATAACCCTCAACTGCTTGATTACAGTTCTTTTCAAGAGCATCATTATATCCACTCTGATGATATTCCAACCAATCAATAATCATCTTACAGCCTTGAGCAGGAACCTTATATGTCTTTAGCATAGCTGCAACATTAATAGTTGCAACACCCTGTGATGTATCCACCCAGCGATCAATTAGCTCATCCAGAACGATTAGGATGTCCTTACGAACATTTTCACGAATACGATCAAGAGGTGATTGCCTAACTACCTTAACCTTAGCTTCTACAGTAGAATCATCTATAGCATAAGCACCAAGAAATACCAAAGCAGCATCAATTCCTTCCTTCACAACTTTCAGATCTGACTTTGCAATCGGAGGAGTTTCATGGAATGGCAATTGATTATAATACTCTTGTGCCTTGGGGTGAATATGAGGCATACCCCTATCAAAACAGCGGATCAATTTTCCAACGGTAGTCGGAAGAACAGATGGAGATGCTTCCTTAATTCTAGAAATTGCATCCTTGGAATAGTTCTGCACCTTCATCCATGTAAGGACAAGAGGTTTTAGATCAGGAGATGCCAGATAATAGTTATAGAAGTTCAAAGCGCGAGATCGCTTAGTATAGAATTTCTCAACATCCCAGGATTCCCATCCATGAAAATCGGGTTCTTCCCCAGTATATTTAAAATCCGGGGAGTGAACATTACCGGATTTGTTAAAGGCGCTCATAGGGAAACATTTACCGAAATCAGAGAATCAATACGAAATGACCGCCATCCTTCTGCATCCAAATCATATACCTTTACAACTTCATCAGATTCGGCTCTTACGTTAGAGCCTTCTAGTTTGGCCATTGGATATGACTCATGCGGAATACGGGATCCGTCCCGGGTGCATTTCATAGCACGGTGCTCACCATCAACCTTGATAAAGGTAATATCTAGGATATGTGTACTCAATGCAGTCTCGAGATTTTCCTTTGTGTTTAGATTCTTCATATGTGTATTATAAATTATTTGTTACTGAATGTAAATCTTATTTTATACGAATGGAAGAATAATGCGTGATTTGGCAGCATTATCCGCAGTATATTTTTCACCTTCAAGATGCCCTGCAGTGAAGGCTGCATCCTCAATTACCTCTACTGCATCTCGCAATGATTGTACTGCGGCTGCAATGGTAACTTTTCCTTCACAAACTGCTTGAAACAACTCGGTTAGGCTATCAGTATTATTCGGTGTGGTCATATATGTGTATTATAGGTTAAATTCTAGGATTTCGCAGTTTTTGGGATTTGTTCTATGCTCAACAAAATGAAGGATTGAATATTTGTTTAGATACATTATCATACATCTCATAATTTCACCATGGGATACAATAACAATATCATCGGGCAGCTCATCTTTAATCCTATGAAGTTCTTGGAAAAATAGAACTACCCGTTGATATGCATCTGAGAATGATTCTCCTCCTGGGGCACGATAATAAAAACTAAAGTATTTTTTCCTATCAAAATCTGTATTATCTACGATATGACTAAGCTCTTCTCCCCAGGCTCGTTCAAAGATTAAAGGTTCCTCTATTAGAGAACATGATATATCTCCAAGTTCAAGGTTTTGTGCAATAATTTCGGCAGTATCCTTGGCCCGTTTGAATGGCGAATAGAAGATGACAGGATTTGCTCGAAGTTGTTTTATGAGTTTATCAGCACATTCTAATGCTTGTGTTACTCCACGATCAGTAAGAGCAACCTCAAAATCATTCTTCTTAAGATAGACTTGAGGATCTACATTGGCCTCTGATTCACCATGTCTAATCAAGTAAAGTTTCTTCATCACGTATGCTATTATTATTATACCACAATTTTGATCATTTGTAAATCAAATAATATCTCCTTTTGTATGATAGTCTGAAGGGGACCAATCATCTTCTCTAGTCCATGGGTCGAACTCAATGGAGAGTTCTTCATCAGACATAGTTGATAGCAGCTCATCGAGTCTCTCCTTAAATAGTTGAGGAAAGTTATAGTCCATAGCCACTAATTGCCCCTTGATATTACTCATTAGGAGATATGCATCGTCTGCTGACATAATGGAGAGTCCAACCGGACATCTAACTTGAATAACGCCAGCAACTGCTTGGGCCGCTAAAAGTGGTAGGTTATCATCTACTGAGAGTGATTTCATCGATACGTTTTCTTTTTTACTTGTTCAATTGTGAATTGCGGAACACCAAGAATATCTCGGATTTCGGATTTTTCTCCCTTGCCAATAAAGTAATTAGCTTGGGACCATTCATCATAGTTCATTGCAGTATCTTCAGACAAAACTCTTCGAGTCTTTAAGGGTACTTGCCTTACGGCTATGACCAATCCAGTCAACTTATCAATTTCCATATTAGTCTTGGCCCTTTCCAGCCCGGAGTTTAATAAGGTATGGAAACCGTGGGATACCATCCGGAGTTAAGTTGAAGAATTTACACGTAGCCCAAGTTCCAGCATACTTACTACGGTTATTCCAGAGGTCCGTAAGGAAGTCATGAGAGCCTTTGATATTCGATCGAAACCTAACTCCATCAGCACGTTCCATTACTGCGAAACCTGCCATCGAACTTCTATTACCATTACCTTCGCCGATTTCAATGATCTTATATTCATCGTCAACAAAGGTCTTACGCTTCAGAAGGTTGGCAGACCGCTTAAATTCATAAGGAGTATTAATACGGACCATTTGACCTTCGTAGTTTTCCTCAAGGAATTTTCCGTAGAGTTCATCAAGTTCCGCAAGGTTACTCACCTTAAAGGTTGCAACGGGGATGACATATTTGAGATTGTATTTCTTAATGATGGCCGAAATCCGTGCAGAGCGAACATTAAAATCGGCACTATTATCGCAGATGTCATAACAATGATACTCAACAAACTTTTTAGATTCTGCAAGGTCTGCTGCCGTTGGTTTGGTCTTCTTAATCAGAGACGAAATCTTATTGAAGTCATCATGGAACTCATGATTATAGAGTTCACCATCAAGGATGAGATCGGGTATTTCCTTGAAAACAATCTCAAGCTCTTTAAGAATATGAGGAATCGTCACCCACTGTTTACCCGATCGTGAGAATGGACCTGCCTTAGAAATTACTGCTCGCATTCCGTCCAGTTTAGCCTGAGCATAGAGGGGAAATTTTACTTTGTCCTTACGGTCCTCCCATTTCTTAGCTAGCATCGGCTCAACAAATGTCGGAGTATCAATAGCATTGATGTCCTCGAAGGATCCAGCATCAATCTTTTTCTTCCAGCAGGCAGTAGCTTCAAAAATAGCCTGGGCATTACCATCCCGGTAGTTTGCCCGGCCTTCGTTAGTCGGCACAGCCTTGAACCAAGAGGTTGTGACAATCTTACCGCCTACCTGGCCGTGAAGAGTGCGATACTTATCGGCCTCGATTTCGATGGTCCATTCCTGGGTTGCACCAGTGGAGGTGCGTGAGTATAGTGTAGGTAGTTTAGTCATTGTATTCATATTGTAGAGAGAGCCACGAGATGTAGTTCAGCGATTCCGCTTATCCTTGGCGGATTCATAGAATGTCACCAGGGAGTTGTAGTGATCGAACTCGGCAGGAGTGGTAATACCGGATGCGGCCCAATGGGCGAGGTCTTCGGTGAAGGTGCATGCACCACGACCTTCGCCTTCACTTATCCATTGGAGGGTCTTGGCATTGATTTTGCGGATGTGATCAATCAGGGTAGGAATGGTAGTAATCATGAGGTGGTGGGAAGTGTTGCTTACGGCTTTATTGTACCATACTTTTCGCGATTTGTACATAACTAAATTCGCTAAAGTTGAAAATAGTTTGGGCTATTACAAACCAACCACTTAGGAGGACACCGATTTTTCCATGAGGACAGAAATTGCTACAATTGAGCCAAATCTAGGTTCTAGACACTCCTAAACCATTGGTTTCCAACGGTCATAATAGTAGTTTTAGCTTCAAATCATTGATTTGAGCCCCAATAGGGTGAACCTCCATTAGGACCCAGGCATCTCCTCCTAGGAGCCTTAACCTCAACTCATCACTAATTTCCAAATGAAGATCCCCAGACCGATCATAATCGAGATCGAAATCAGAGGCCCTACTGTCCAGGCTAGGAATCGGGTAAGTTCGAATTGCAGTTTCATAATGTTAAGGCGGCTGAAATAATCATACTAACGATTCCGATAATTGCAAATGTTCGTACAATTACATTCATATAAGGACCAAATAAACAATACCCCGTGCAAAGGCTAGTAGAAAAAAGCATTAGGTTATTAATGATGGCATGTATTGTATGTGTATTCATGGTAGTGTTATTTATTAAAATCAACAATAACAATGTCGGAGAAATCTTCAAAGACGCATTCGAGCATTTTCTCAACAATTCTCCAATCGCCCCCAGCTCTAAATGCCCCCATGTATTTAGGAACTCCAATCACTCCTTTAAATCCATCCTTTTGTAATACATCCCGAACTTTTTCAAGAGTTACATATAATGCTTCATAGTTCAAAAATCGTGAACCAGAGCCATACAGATTTTGAGCATGAAGATTAAAGATATATCCACCCCCTTTGTAAAGGGAACTAGTATACGAAATAGTACCAAGTTCAAGATAAGAATGTCCCATAAGATCTAACTCTATTGGATGATCCATATATGCCTGATAAGCCTGTGGGTATCTGTTCTTAATCTGAAAAGCAATTCCAGCACCCATAACACGTTGACAATTACAGACATGCAGAATAGCATCTACAGTCCCAGTTTCAAATTCCTTTAGGAGGTCTCCTTTAATTACTTTCATATATGTTTCTTTTTAAGATTCTCAACGCATCGACCGATTCCATTCTTGCTCACGGAGTTTATGATAAGTCCGTGCCAAAGTCTTATCAGCCTTATTGGAGGCAACGATCCAACCATTCGGCTGACGAGTAAGAACCCAGGTATTGCCGAGACCGAATCGGCCCCGCTTCAAAAAGAGACCGAGAGCCTCTGCAGGAGTACTTGCCTCGATGAGATTTTCCTTGCCGAGGCGATCAATAACGATGTATGTAATGTCCATAATGTAGTGTGCGTGTATATGTGTGTGTGTATGAGAGAGATTAGGCAGGAACGGCAAGATTAAATGAACCGCAGCAATTATAGACATTATAGCCGATGAAGCCGTTTTTATTGTATGAGCGAATCAGATCACCGCCGACAACCCAGACACCGTTAATACCGAGGGTATTCTTATTATAGATGTCAGAATCCGTAGCGCGAACAAAATTGCTATTATAGTCACGTTCAACGCAGTCGGTCATTCCGTCAAATGTGCTTTGAACTTCAACAAATAGATTCTTGCGGTTTTTCCGAATGAAGGCCTTGAGGGTAGCCACAGTGGCTTTTTTAGTAGGGGCGATAGTGATTGCGGTCATATAGGTGGTAGTGGTTGCTTACGGCTTAATCATAACATATTTTTAGCCATTTGTATACAACTAAATCAATAAAGTTGAAAATATTTTGCTTTGTTGCAAACCAACTACTTACATCCAATGGCCGGTGAACCACTTATGAGCACATGTATATGCCAAATATGATCCAATCATAATAATTGCTATCACATCAATACTATCAACAATAACTACACTCATACTTCACCAGATCCTACAATAATCTTTGCAAGTTGAAGAGGAGTCTTAATTTCGGCCATCTTTGATTTTGCTGAGCCCTTGGCTTTCATCCCCTTGGTGCCACAATCATTCTCAAAAATGTACCATGAAATCCAATCATCTTTATCACAAAGCTCAAGCATAAGAGAAAAGGATTCCCAGATAGCACTATGAAGAGGTCCTTCAATATCCATTGCACCGACCAACATTACTGCTTCCGTTGCGGCATCTAACTTTTGATAAGAAGCTACAATTTTTGTAATGACGGCTTCCCAATTTTTAATTTGTGTTTTCATATGTATTATAGAGTTGGTGTATAATCTTTAAGATATTTAAAAAGTTCTAATGTTTTTTCAACATCGTATAAGGCGTCATGCGCTGCAGATTCATCCCAACCAAGACCCGCACATTTACAAATAGTTCCAAGCTTAAAATTGGGAAATGCTCCACGGACCCGTTGTGCAAAATATGCTGTTGCCTGCATTACACAAATCGGAGGTGTCCAAAACCAGGGCCCAAAGTAGTTATCATCATTTTTTGAAAAGAACTCGCGAATAAAATCAGCATCAAACTGAGCATTATAGGCTACAAAATGTAGTTTATCTGCCTTATTGAATTTATTGCAATGGCGTGATAAAACTTCGATAAAACCTACATATGCTTGGGGTGCTGTCATCTCCAATGCTTCTAACTTCTCTAATGTCATTCCAGTCTTTTCAGTTGAACCTGGATCAATATGTTCTAAGGAGAATGGCTGAAATCGGAAGTCAAACTTTTCAAGGATATTCAAATCAGGGTCTGTGATAATTCCTGAAAGTTGAAAGATGTTATTTAACTTCCTATCAAGGCCAGTTGTTTCACAGTCGATTATACAGTAGCGATAGCCGTTATACTCATTATCATTCATACCAATATTATATCATAAACATCGAATAATGTAAATAACAAAATCAATCTTCTTTTGGTTTGATGATAAGACTCTCGTTAAAAATAAGGGATGGTATTAATTTCACAAATTTACGTTTACAAATACATCCTTTAAGTTCTGTGATTGCCCGAATATTTTTAATTTCCTGCCGCAATCTCATTATTCTGGCTTTATGAGCAAGAGATTTTTCTTCGAGTTCTTTAATCTCCTCTTTAAGCGAATTATTTTCTTCTGCTAAACGCGCATTCGCATTGCGAAGATTCTCCATATCCATTGGAAGACAAACCATATCTTTATGTTGTACTAAACGATCGGCATAATCTGACATCCATTTATAATCTTCCCAAGAGACATAAGGACCATCAGATTCAACTAGCATTACATCATAGTTAGGATCTTCATTATAGTTGTATCGTTTAACTCTCATATTATTCATCATCTTTAAAAATAAACATATCTAAAATTATCATTGCAATTGCTATTACAAATGTAATTATATTGAATGTTGAAAGATACTCCACATACTATTTATGAATAGGCTTATTTATGTATCAATATCTGCAATAAACTCACAGGTATTAGTATAATCAATAATCTTCGGCAGTAAATCTTTCATATGATCATACCGATGAGTTCCACCTGAACGAATATCAAGTAGGAAGTCCTTGAATGTATTCACTGCATTGCTCTGATCAATTACTTCATCATCACGATTAACAGCAACAAAGGGCACATATTCATATGCATTTCCATTCAGATTCATATTTTGTTTGAAATATGAATCAACCGTAATATTAGATAATGATTTTACTTCTCCTGTTAAATAATTTGTATATGGTAAACCCGCATTTGCCTTTAGATCTTCATAGGGATTAATAGAAGGATTTAATAGAATTGATGGAACTCCGTAATATTCTGCAAGAGCAGCAGCATAATATCCCCCAAGACTTGTCCCAATGAATACTTTATCTTTAATTGCCGAACAGGCTAATTTTAGTTTATTTAGAATCATTAGCCGACTCTCAAAGGTATCATAGGTAATACCCATGATATTATTATGCTCAGCTAAAATTCTAACCTTATCAGATGAGGAATTATATGCCGAATTAAAGCCGTGGAGGTAAATAAACATATATTAGATGATGTGTTGATCTACCGATCCCATTGCAACCTTTAGATGAGGCTGGCCTCCAATAATGCGAACATAGAAGTAATTACGAAGAATTTTCAAACGATTATATACAGCTTGGTCAGCCTTATCAAGGTTGTCATTTACATATTCTTGAGTAGGAACAATAACGGTATTATCATGTATAATATGTGATACTTCTGATGGAGTTATTAGATAAGGTTCAATAACTTCAAATGGGGCGGATTTCATCATCATCACAAGAGCACCTTTTGATTTCTCGCCCCAACTTATTTTAAGTTCGGATTTAAATACATCAGATAAAATCTTCTTGGCTTGCATAGACCCATCGGTTACATATGCAACTGCTTTTCGGCCGCCTTTATCTTTATACATTGCTACAACTAAAACCTTTCCATTAGTTTCATATACTTTCCAAAATGGAATATTCTCTATCATATCCTCCTTGGTTTTGAATCCAGAACCATGAATTCCTCCAATCTTTGCATATGAGGATTGAAGAATATCCCAAACTCGATCTACAATTTTTTCACGATCGGAGATAGAATCCTTTCCAATGAAGTTTTTAAATCCTTCATTTAATTCTGTATATTTCCCGAATGATAAAATCATATATCTATTTATCTTTTGACTCGGCAGTCATAGACCAGAATAGTAATACTAACCATACAATTCCAGTTCCGCCACAAACAATATTGATTGCAAGAACCATCCAAGGATATTCAATTTTCCGAATAAATGCAATAATTGACGGAAGAAAGAAAACTACACCTATGAAAGATAGAACTATGAGAGCTGATAATGTACCGATAAGTGTTTCCATTATTTATGATATGCTGTATTAAATCGTTCCAATTCATTTGCAAATACTCTAAAGGCATCCGCTGTTTCATGTCGTTTCATAACATCCTCTTTATTAGCTTCTTTACGTAGTAGCTCTGCCCAACGAGTAGAATCTCCCATTGCCTGTAAAGTCAATTTCCAATATCTCCATCCTTGATTAAGACCAAGATGACGAAAGCAAAAATAGAGGTGAATAATTTTAAATATCATGATCGTTAATCCACTTGAAAATATTAGGACCGTATAGTGTCCACATAACAGCTTCAAACATATATTGTTGAACATCTTTAGTGCTTCTACCTTCCGCTAGATTTTTCATATAATAGTCGGCATATATACTCAACTTATCAATATTTACTACCTCTAATTGTTTTGGAATTTCGGGCGTTTCTGGCTTAATTCTAAAATGGCTAGACGGTAATGGTAACTCAAAATGCGGATCACTAGTATCATTCCATGCAGACCCAACGGCATTTAGCCATTGAATTGTCTCACCATTTGCTAATGCCGTAATAACGGGTAATAGTTCCTTTGCTTGTTGTTCTTTCATATAATTAGTTCCAGTTAACACGCTTGGTGATTTTAACCTGAATGGGTGGAGCGTCATCGTCTATGTAAATCACTAGTTGATGTTTGGTACCTTCCTTGATATGACAAGGAACAGCAGTAAAAAGAGGATCCTCTTGGCAATAATTTGGAGTAAGTTCAACGAGATGAGTTGCCGCTGGGAATAGATTTTTAGTAGCCTCATCAATCTCATAAAGAGTCCGCCAAGATTTCCATTTATCAAGAGCAACAGAGGTTAGAGTTGTCTTCAAACGAGGGCGCGACCAAATCGCACCATTTGAAGTAGTGAATGTCAAAATTCCATTTTTATCTGCTAGGAGTTTCATAAGGTGGGGCGAATACGATAATCATAAACAATAACGAAGTTCAGATTAGGCTCATTCATCGGAATGACGGTCTCATGGAAAGATTCTACTCCAAATCCTCCAGACTTAATATCCGCGTCATTGAGTAAATAAATCATAGCGATGTTACCTGCAAGGAGGCAAGGGACATCATTCATATCGTGAAACATTTCTCCATCGTCGATAGCTTCGAGGAGTTCATTATCAAGTTCTGCAGCGAGGTAATTTGCCGCTGCTTTAATAGCATCACTTAGTGTGTTCATATAAAATTAGGCTGTAAGAATAGTTCCCTTATCGGTATTAGGATTGAAGCGATAAATGTCACCGTCGGCATTCTTAATATCAATTGTAACCTTGTTGACCTTCATAACCGTATAGGCGATCCGAATGGTTTCCCAACAATTACGACCGTCATCATAATCGGTAGCGATAACAATTTTTTGACCGACTGTATACGGAAGGTCTTTGAGGATCGGAGGAGCTTTGAAGAGGAGTTTCATAATGTGGTGGTTTGCTTACAACAATATTGTACCATAAATTTAGCCATTTGTACATAAGAAAATCACCATTTGACGAAAATAATTTGGCCTCTGGAAACCAACTACTTAGGAGGATGATTGAAAAATATTTTTCCTCCTAAGTAGTTGGAAATCAATAGACCTTTATAATGACCAAACCTCAAGCCCTTAGGACTTCAACCTACATCTTTCGGTGGGGGGATTCCCATTGTGTCATCACAATTGCTTCAAAACAATGCCAAATACCTCGGCTAATTCCTTGGCAGATGATGTCGGATAGTCCTCACGATAGTAGATTGTCTTCACATCGTGTGCTATCAATAATTGCATACAGGATGTACATGGAAGGGTTGTACAGAAAACTGTCTCAACCTCACCTCGTTTGAATAGTGAGACGAGATTAACTTCCGCGTGTAGCATGAATTTTTGCCTAGATTCTCTATCATTCCAAAAATCCTCATCTGGATTAAATCCTGCAGGCAGACCATTATACCCTAGAGCAATAATTCGATTATGTTTATCTGCTGCAACAGCCCCAACCTTTCGGAAAGGATCTTCTGACCTTAATGCAGCAGTATGAGCTAAGGTAATTCCGTATTCTTCAAAACTAATTCGTGTTGTCATTAAATACTCCATCTTCGGTTAACATCCTAATTGCATCATTATACATACCTTCCGTTATAGTAGTTGGATTATCATTTAAGCATTTACTCAAACGAGCATCCAGTCCATACTTATCCCTATCATCTTTATTAACTGCATGAATAGCTACTCTTTTAACTATAACATAATTCTCTTCATTTATCGTATACTCTATACAAAATACATAAAGAACTTCATCTTTAAGTTCATAATGTCGATGGACAAACATATTATCGGGGGCGGCGACGTTCGTAAGGAGATTCTCCGGCGGCCATGCGAGACCAATCTGAACCTACTGGTTTTGTTAGGAGGTACCCAATTGTAAGAAATGCAGATACAGCTAGAACAGAAACAGTTGACACAATAATTTTTTGCGAAGTATTCATATAATGTATATATTAAATCATTGTTTACTAGTTTTAGTAAGGCATTTCATGAACATAATATGGTTCATGTGTTTCAACAAACATCCAACCCTTACGAATAAATTCCCCTTGAAAATACTTATTAATTAGAGTAACATTATTAGGATCTTTATTATAATCCTCCATACACTTATTAGTAAGCTGAGTCTTGACGGTGTGTTGAATCTTTTTTATGTAAAATTTATTGTGTTTCATATTAATGCTTTTTCTTCTTAACAACTACTGCTCGTCTATATGACATTTCCTTGGACGGTATACTCTGAAGTCCATTTTTATCAAATGCAACTACAGTAAAGTAGTATGTCGTATTATTAGCAAGATGTTGCTTTGGAACAATAACTGAAGTGTTTGGTCCCTTTGGAAGATGATAGTTATAATGTCCAGAAGATGTCCCATAACTCGCCTGATAATCTATCACAGTCGGCTCAGGATTCTTATTCCATGACAATATTTCTGCATTGGCAAATGGACATGTTAGTAATAGTAATAGTGTTGTTTTCATATATTTATTTTATAAACGAATAAGACGATGCATCCCATCAAAGTTTGCGATACCACGAACTTCAACCCAATCAACGAACGAAAGTCCCCATCCCGTGGTTCCAATAGTTATAGTTCTACAGTATTCTGCAACAAGGCAGCGAACTTCATATTCAGTGAAGTCTCCATAGTCAACTTTATGTCTTTCTGGTAATTGCGGGTTCATAGCATTAACCTCCTTGATGTCCCATAGCAATACCATCGGGATTTCTTGAAGCAGATCCTGCCCATTCACTTCCATTATAACATAACGGAAAAAATACCCTCTTCTTTGTCCAAATAGTAAATGGGATACCTTGTGTACCTCCGTATCCAGAATCAAATTCTACATTTTCTTCTCCATCCTTAAATGTGGATGCTACAATGTCATCCCATGTTTCATCATGCATTGCGCGCTCGACTTCTTTTCGCCATGTTGTGTTGTCCATATTATTATAGAACACGGATAAGTTTGCTGTAAGGCTCGGCATAGAAATACTCTTCAAGCAGAGTAAGATTTTGACTCAACCAAGAATATGCTGACTTATCCAGCAATTGGGTCCTTACTTTACGCCGAATGTCTTTTAGATGTTTTTTGTGTTTCATATTTTCTCCATGTTGTTGTTTAGTAAATAAAGGTAAAGTCTTCTCGGTTAGCAAATACATATTCTGCAAATGCCTGTAGTTTGAATTGTGGCCCAAATAATTTCTGCCAATGTTTTGATTCAGAAATCATATACTCATCATAGGATGCACGATGATTTGGATATTTTGCAAAAAATGCAGTTTCCAAATTTTTCATGGTGAACCAATTAAGAGATGCCTGATCCCGGGACTTAGTATATTCCATGCGATCCCGAGATAGTTTTCCAAGGAATAGCATTGCATGTGATGCGTCAAGAGGTTGTGTGTTCATATTATCCAAATTTGGTCATGAAAAATAGAAAGGCAATAAAAGAAATTGTGCCGAGGGCTGACTCAGCTACATCTTGCCAAGTTGTTAATGCTAGGATTAGATATTCCATATTATTTGCGGGTATCATAGTCGAGATTTATAATTTTAAAGCTGCCGCCGTTATGCTTCATCACAACACCTTCAAAACGTTGACCATTAATATGATTCATCTCAATGGAATACTTATCAATAAGAGCAAAGGTAAGAGGAACCTGCCGTTCCACCATAGGAACTACTGGAATATCCAGAGCAGCACATACCTTTTCATAATAATGCTCGGATTGAGGATTTTCATACTTATGAGTATCCATATTAAATATTGAAAAGGCCGCAAAGTCAAGAGGTCCCTTTGAATGAGGATTTGTAGGAAATGCCTGAATGCCAGATCCGTAAATTTCACCACGAAGCGCAAGGCTCACATTATGCTTAACACAATATGCATGAAGTTTTTCGTTGATATTGTATTTTGCTCCAGCTCGGGTATAGTTATTAACGGTCTCGGGTTTGATGCAAAGAGATCGAGAACATACTGCATCCTCCCATTCTCCAGTTTGAGAATTCTTTTTCGTATAGAAAGTTCCAGATTGACCATCAATCTTTAGGGTTACATCCATAAGCTCGTTGTATGGAAGATCGGAGACAATATTCTGCCACCGCTCTTCATCGGTTTTACCAAGACCTACCGGAAGGGGACCTAATGCATCAAGGCATTGAGGAACCGGAGCCTCATATTTAGTAACTCCAATAAGATGTGAAATATCAGTCCCAACACTCTTATTCTTAAAAGCATCTATAAGTTTTGAAGTATCTTCAATTACCGTATAAGGATGCATTACAATTCCAAAGGACCAAGCCCCTCGAAGTTTCATAGCCTTGACTCGTGAGGACCTCTTTTTAAAACCTTCTGCCCATGGCTTATCGGGTAGAACCGTATCGGGTTGAATAAGGACTACAATATCATTTACTGCAAAATCACCTTTTCCTACAATGCAGGTATATCCTCCTACATGCGCCATCTCTAGTAGGTCGGCATTAGGATGCGGAGTAATATCCGTCACAAATTCAAAGGATGAGAGCTTGGTCATTTCTTTAGAGCTTTGAGTTCCTTCTTGAGGATTTTAAGATTTTTTGTATAGACCCCGACGAAGTAAGCATTATTAGTGCCTCCTTTAGTAGGGTCATTTTGATATTCTGATAAACCTTTTTCAGTAAGAGCAATGTCCATCTCCTTTTCAACAATTGGAGTAAATGGGTTTCCGCTTCCTTTATTATTAATACGAGCAATTGGAGTTTCAATGACAATAGGTGTCACCTTATTCTTTTTAGCCTCAGCCCGTTCCTTTTTGAGAAGATCCTTGGCCACCTTATCGGCGGCCTTAGCCTTCTCACTCAACTTAACTTTGACGGCTGAAACCTTTTTTACTTTCTTTGCGGACATATAGTCTATTGTGTTTCTGCGTAGTATGCATCCATGAGGTCGTAAATTTCGCCCTCGGTCATATTATCATACTCAAACATTGTATAACCTACTGAATTCATAAATCAAGCTTCAGCGATTTCTTCGGCGGAGGCAATATAGGTGAAGGCCGATGTATCAGCTGCAGGAGCCGCATCGGAAATCTTCGGAGTAGAGGCCTTAACAGCCTTTTTGGCAGCTTTCGGGACCTTCACAGCAGAAACTCCCTTAGGAGCCTTTGGGACCTTTACCGCCTTAGGAGCCTTTGCGGTAGGAATTTCAACTCCGTCAGCAACCTTAGCAGGATATTTACCTGGAGTCACAGCCCGACCTTTACCCAGGAAGAGGTGGCGAACCTGAACGCAGGTGAGGCCAAATTTATTTCCTGTTTGATGGAGGACGATAGGGGCAAATCCTTCAGCCGCATTGGGCAAGGAGTTCATATGGGCAATTAGCGTGTCAATTTTGTTTTGCATAATGTATTGTGTTTCGTTACGGCTTTATTGTACCATAAATTTGCCGATTTGTACATAACTAAATCGTCAAAAGACGAAAATATTTCGCTTTACTAATTACCAATACTTTAGGACTATTCTTAAAAATCCTCTGTTGGCAGATGTTGTAATGATGCATCAAATGATGGCAATTTTTGCTATGTAAGTTGTTGGTTTCCATGGATAAGAATCATAGTTTTAGCCTAAAAGCTGTCAAATATTGAATTTCAGGGTCCTACTGGGGAATCCTCCACAGGAATGAGGATGTGGCCTAAATTTCGCCATTCATCTTAAAGCCTAGGTGGGGGAAATCAAATGCATCAAAATATCTGTCAGAAAGCTCATTTTATTATTTACAGATGGCTATAAGGATGATATAATACCTTAATGAAGCTACGATATGCCCAAAAAGAGGTTTTAAAACAAATTACAGAGGCTATTGATAGCGGCAAAAGAGACATATTTATTCAGGCACCTACCGGGGTAGGAAAATCTTTAATTGCCCTTGAGCTTTCTAAAATGTTAGCCTTAATAGGAAAAGATTCATATATCCTTACATCTGAAAAATCGCTTCAACAACAATATGAGGATGATTGTAAGGTAAAATTTGCTCCACGACATGAGGATGTAATTTCGATTTCAGGCATTGACACCTATAAATGCAATATCAATAATGAGAAATTCTCCTTGGGAGTTTGCCGAAACCTAGGTCTATCAAATAAGGCAGCTCTTGAATTAACATGCTCAAGTAATTGCGAATATCTCCAAAGGTGGTATTCAGCAAAAATGTCAAAACGGGTTATTATGAATTATAACCTATATCTCCTTCAGATGAATTATGTTTATCCTCGCATGGGAAAAAATGCTCCATTTCAAAGGAGAAATATTGTCATATGCGATGAGGCCCATAAATTGCCTGACATTATTGAAAGCCATTTTGCATGTCGGCTAAATCCAAATACAGCAAATCGAATTCTCGATGTCATTAAAGGATTAACCTCATTAGGACATAACTATAATCTTAATATTTCAGAACTTAGGACTAGCATTTCCTATGCCATATCAAAACCCGAGGGGGTATCTGCCTCAATTCACCATGCAGCCTTAAAAAGAGTTTATGATGCATATTCCACAATGATCTCAAGCCTTAATTGCATTAAGGCTGAATTGACGGTGAAATATATGCCGGGAAGCCATTCACCCGAGGATTTAAAAGAATTCTCAAAAAATCTTCCCAAGGAAATTAAGGCTCTCTTATCCTTAACCGATGCTATTAAAGACCAACATTGTAAAGTTGAGGATGCATATAATATGATTGAATTACATGGGCTACAGAACCTTGTAGCATGCGATCAGGAAAAAGGTGAAAGGTCATATCATAATCTTTCTGATTATCATCTTTTCCATAAACATTTTAGAAATTTCTCAGATGTACGAATTTATATGAGTGCAACATTACAATCAAATCTTCTAATAAACAGATGGAAACTTGATCCTAAAATATGTCATATTATTGATGTTGCGTCTGATTGGGATCCTAATAAATCTCCCGTTGTATGTTGTAATACAACTAATATGTCCCATGGAGGAGGAGCATCTTCCGTAAATGCAGCCATAATGAAAATTGATTCGCTTCTCAATTCTCACTCATCTGAAAGAGGAGTAATTCATACAACAACTAATATAATCGCCGAGGAATTACTTGCAAATTCAATTCATGCAAATAGGCTATATTCCTATTCAGGAACAGTAGAGAAAATTGAGCTCTTAAAGAGACTTCCTAACCTACCTAAAAATGCCGTTATTATAGGTCCTTCATTATTCACAGGAGTGGATTTATATGATGACCTTGCACGTTTTAATATTATTGTCAAATTAGGCTATCCTAATGTAGGCTCTAGAGTATGGAAAAGAAGATTCGATTTTCAACCTGATGTCTATTTTGGAGAAGCCGCATCTGTATTAGAGCAATCAGCAGGCAGAACTACTCGACATAAGGATGACTATTCAACAACCTATATCCTTGACGATCGGGCTAAAAACTTTATTTCTAAAAATAAAAGGTATTTCTCCGAATCATTTTTAGGGCGCGTCCTATAAAAATATCTAATTTCTCTTTCACAGGGGCTAGATTATTTTCATTCACCTTCGGTTGCCCTTCGGGCAGCAGCAATGGTTTTAATCAAGTTGGATTAAGCAATCCCTTATCATATACCTTAAGGTTATTGATAAACAATTAAGATTGAATTGAAAGATTCTAATATTATTTATACGGTCATATGCGAATTCTCAAAACTATTTTCAATAATTGAAAAATAATTAACGGTTTTGTTGGATCTCTCTATATAACCATGTTTAAACTAGAACTCTCTATAAATACTTTCGTAGTTTACAAACAAATAATAATACTAAATGTCTATTAAAACAAGCACCAAACGGCCGCCTCGTAAGAAAAAAGATACAGGGGATATTACTAAAGAATTTGCAGAAGTATATAAAAAGAACTTTGATTGTTCAAATATAAAACTCAATAAGATGTTTCCGTTGACAGATAATCATACGGCATTTTATTATCTATCTCAGAATGAAAAAACTAATATGATCTTTCTGAGTGGTCCTGCGGGAAGTATGAAATCCTATCTTGCTGTTTATACGGGTTTAGAACTATTAAAGGAACGTAAGATTGATAAAATTATCTATATACGAACAGTTGTAGAAAGTTCCTCTCGCTCAATGGGATTCCTTAAGGGAGATGAAAATGAGAAGTTTGCTGTCTATATGGCACCATTTCTTCAAAAGGCAAATGAGATTCTTGATCCTCAAACAGTTCAAGCTCTTGTAGATCAAGAATATGTTAAAGCTATGCCTGTGAACTTTGCCCGTGGACTCACCTTTAATAATGCTCTGGTAATTTTTGATGAAGCACAGAACGCAACACGTTCAGAACTTACAACTATCCTTACACGATTTGGGCGCAACTCAAAGTTCATTCTTCTTGGAGATACAAAACAAGCAGATATTAAAGATTCTGGATTTGCTCCAGTATTTAATCTATTTGATACAGAATTCTCAAGAAAGAATAATATTCACTGTGTAAACTTTGATATTCATGATATTATGAGATCCCCAATTTTAAGACATATCACACAAGTTCTTGGAGTTTAATATAAATACTATTACCATGAAACTGTCCCTCCTATTTACAGCACTAAACCAATTAAAAACGGATCACTTCCAAACAAAAAGCCATGCCGAGCATACAGCTCTTGGTACAGCATATGATGATCTTGGTGATCTATTTGATACTTTTGTTGAACTATATTATGGATGGGAATCAATTCCATCCGAACAAGTTGTATACTCATCTAGTGCCGAATCGTATCGTGGAAATTTAATTTTCCGTTATACCAATCTTCGTAACATTATCAATGAACATCTTACAGAAGTAACAGCAAACCGCGAAGATCTAAAGAATACTCAAGCTGATATTCTTGGAGTATTTTCTCATCTGCTATATCGTTTACAGCAATCCTAATTCAAACACAAAAAATCCCGCCAAGTAAATTAATGCTTGGCGGGATTTTAGTTTAGTTATCTATTGCCTATTATGACAGCTCTTTGATATGAGTAGTCAGAGTGCCATTTTTGTCCGGCGCCGACTACTATACCTTCTTGAAACTGATATGATTGTCCAGAGATCAAGGTCACTGTAACAGGATCATAGAGATTTGAGCGATTCAAGTTTTCTTTGTTTGCGGAGGCTAAGTTGTTCCATCCGCAGCTCTGAAGCAGCGGAACCAATAGCAGCACAAGCAGATATTTCGTCTTCAAGATTATCAATTTCTTTTGATTTTTCCCATTTAACCCAGGCAACATATGCATTACATGCAGGAGCAATTGCATTCAATGCAGATGCAAGAGCAAGCAATAAAGCATTCATATTGGATTATTACTTTACAACCGGAGGAGTAACACCAGTGTCCTTAGCCTTAAGAATGTTCAAGGCGAGGAAATCAATGCAGGAGTATACCTTAGCCCAAACGGATCCAGGTGTAGGAGTCGGAGTTACAGCAGCAATGGCAGATGCCAATGTAACTACTGCAGTAATGATTGTGAACCATGAGGTCCCTTGTAGCGATGCGATAATGTCAGTCATATATTTTGTTTTTGTTTATACTAATCTGAATGATTAGCACTTATGTATTTATATATTAGTCTTGAATACATGAACAAGAGTAAACCCAGTGATCGTCTTTCCATTCTGCTTGCTTACCACATTTACAGCAGGATTTTTTTGGAGTTGGCTTTACTTCTTGTTGGGCATTATCGCCGACGATCTCCCGAAGTTGTCCTATGTGACGAGTTGGTTTATATTCAGTATATTCTTGTTTAGTGTTCATATATAGTATTTATTGTTTCTTTAGAGTTTATGGATGATTATTTAGTATCCCCATGCTTCCAAGGAATATTTAAACGGATTTCCTTCGATATTTCTTACAGCTTCTAGCATCTCACCAACTAATTCACGGGTTTCTTGCTGTGCATCCGGTTTCAATCTTAGAGCAAATAAATGCATCATGGCATGAAAACTTCCCGTCCAGATAAACTTAGTTTCCAAACATAGCGGTAGATGAATTCGGCACATTTCTTTAGCCACACCATAATCAGCCATTTCTTTATATAACTCTTTTGACTGTTCAATAATATTATTAATACGGTCAATGAAGTATTTATTTTTATCTTCTGATAGATTACCCGCAGATCCTTGTTTACTGTCCTTAGATTGGAATCTAAGAACTTCTGGTTTCCAATATGTATCAGAAAAATCTACATATCTCCCGCTGATGCTGTTCCTAGCCCAACCTATCTGATGTGTGAATAATTGTCGCTCTACAAAAATAGGACACGAAATTCTGAATTGTAATTGTGCATGTCTAAATGGGCTAGTATGCTTATGTTCAGCAAGATATTTCAATAGTTTTCCATCACTCTCACTTACTTCAGCAGATTCCTTATCAAAAGAAACTCTGGCAATATTAGCGATCATAAGATCATCTCCAAAATGTTTAAGCAATTCTATATTCATATTTGTTAAAATTTATTAAAGGTTGAATTCATTTTAAAATCCCGCCATTCTTCTTCAGTTGCATAATCTTCAAGTTCTGGATTCTGAATCTCTATTAGATGTTCTACTAGGTTTGCAAGTTGTTGATCATCTAAAATAACTTCATCTTTATATGGGGTTCCCTTAAGACACGCCCAGGCCAACTTAATGCGATTAGGCCAACAACGATCGCTTGGATCACGACTAAATAATGCAATCTCTGTTCCAAAGTCGGTATTATGTTCTACCCATAATCCTTCCATTCCACAATCACATGGGAAAAATTTACCGTTCATATTATTTAATTTCAATAGGTACTACTGTTTCTACTAAACGCTTCCATGAGCGCCTTCTCTTTCGACAACCCTTATAGTATAGTTGCTGTTCATTGGATTCTCTTTGTAGTATCAATGATTGTTTTAGAATTGTCATGGATATTCTATATAGGCTCTAGCCTTATTTCAGAAGTAATTCAATAATCTTTTCAGCATTCCCGGCAAAACTAGGGAATTCTAAAGAGGAAAATTCGGCTCCATGTTTCTTGACAAACTTCTTCCAATCCTTGAGAGCTTCAGGAGTAATAGGTCGTGATGATGGTCGAGCCTCACTTGCTTCTCGAATTATATTAAGTAATTGATCCTCTTTATCACGAGCAGCAGCGGTAAGTTCAGCCTTTGCAGGATATACTTGTTGACGAATAGATGTTGAGTATTCATCGACCTTTACCAACCACCATCCTTCCCTTAATCCGTCATAAGCACAGTTATCACTAGCTCGCACATATTTTCTTCCAACCTTTTTATATAAGGTCTGAGATTCTTTTAATTCTATTCTTTCTTTTGCAGTCATATATTTAATAATCTATGTTCCTTAATTTGTTCAATTGAAAGGATTGTAGAATAACAATCCTTAAACTCAACCCAATGATACTCATGAAAATGGCCCGCATAATGCATCTTCGCTTTAGATTTAACAATAAGTTTGTCATGGTTCTTACGTTCTTCAAAACATTCATCCCAGAGTGTTTTATCTTTTTCACACCAACCAGATAGACCTGCTTTATCAAATGGTCCATTCCATGTCGGGGCGGAATGTGTAATCAGAACATCACAATCAACTATCTTTGATTCATCATAATTAAATTTTTCACCAATCCAATATGACCTACCAACTTCGCGATAATACCTATCAATAGAAATAGCGCCCCCCACAAAAAGAAAGCGTTCTCCATTAATTACTTCATGATAATAATCTGGAAGCAACCTAAAATGACTTAGGTTAATTTGTTTTGCTCCATTGAAATACTCAGGATCATCATGATTCCCTCGAATAGACATAAATGAAATATCGCGTTCTGCAAAAAGAGTATTGAGTTTCTTCACAGCATGCATTTCTCCCTTGGCCGGATGTTGAAATCCGATACCAAGATCCCCAACACAAATTAGATAACATGAACGAAGATCAAGCTGTTCAACTTGTTCTTTAAGACGCCCAAATGCGGCGTGAATATCCCCAATGATGAGGATCGGTTTGCAATAGTTTGACATAGGATAATTATTTATTTACAACATGAATACGTTCTTGTTTTACTTGAAACGATACAACTTTATCATCTGGGCAAAGAAAGAATACCATAACCGCAACAGCGACTATGATGACACAGAATATATTACAAAGTATATAGGTTTCAGTTTTCATTATTATCATCTTCTTCTTCTTCTAAGGAGTCATCTCGAAATGTTTGTTTTGCGAGTTTATGTTTTTGCCATTCTTCATAGCAATAATCGAAATAGGATAGCCCTGTCAATTTCTCATACTGTTCCTCGGCATGAGACTCATCGGCATCAGATGGATCAACCATACCCCAATAGCAGAAGAATTCATCCTCTTGACCTATCGTTGGCTCAAGATCTTTCAGACCTGCATGAAGTCGATTTCCTTCGCACCAAGGGCATGAGCCATGATTGCAGCAAGTACGATCAAATGCCTTCGATTTTCGATAGGGCTTCCGCTTTTCCTTTTTGTGTTCTATTGCTTTGTCTAGGCTCATAATGTAAAAAATTTAGAATTTACAATGAACTCCATGAGGAGTAGTTTCAGGAGAGAGGCGAACATTCACGTCATCCTTGGTCATATGACAAGCAAAGGCAGATGCAGCGGTAAGAATGATGAGGAGGAAGTAGTTCAGTTTCATATGTGAGGTGGTTTGCTTACAACAATATTGTACCATATTTTCATCGGTTTGTACATAAGAAAATTGCTATTTGACTAAAATAGTTTGGTAACTGCAAACCAACCACTTAGGAGGTAGTCGGAAATTCCATGAGGACATGGGATGCCCAAGAAATGAAATATTGCATCTTTTGATACTGTAAGCCATTGGTTTACAGTAGATGAATCCATAGTTTTTACCTAAAGCCCTGAGGCCTTCAATACCTCAATCCTACATGGGAATCCCCCGATTAAGTTCATCTAATTGCATGGATTCCGACTCCAATAAATATGTTTAATGATTGTTCACTCTTATTTACATAGCAATGATGGGGGTGGCCTCGGTGATTTTCTTCGAGGGTCATTAGCATGCCATCAATTATGTGGTCGATACAATATTCCGTATGCAATCGATTTCTCTAAACACTCAATTGGAAATTATTTAATTCCATCACATAATACTGACATCTCATCATTTCGAGAACATGAATGCAGAAATGTCGGAGGTCAAACAGTAGCCGGTCTTCGTTTTCATCTAATGAGAATGTATAAACTTTCTAGCCTTTCACGTAATGAAAATAATTGCTGCATCTATACTAATACATATCCGACATTTCCTATTAGAGAAGCAACACGGCAATTTACACGGGAGGCTCTTGTACCCAATCAAACTCTATCAGCATTACTGCCCGTGATTGATCATGAGTATGAGGTCATACATATTAGGGCGGGCGATCTTATTTCATTTAATGCCCATATCTGTTTTATCGTTGACATCACAAAGGATGATTTAATTAAAGCTATAATTAAAGATGTACAGAAAATTGTTGCTACTGCAATTCATCCGGTAATTATTATGTCTGACTCAGTTGAGCTCAAAAATACATTAGCTGAGGAATGCGGTGTTCTACAAACACAAACAACTCCTCAGCATTTAACATTCGAAAGTGCTTCTGCTGTAGATACACTAATCGATTATTTTACGCTTTCAAAGGCACGAAAAATTCATCAATTTTCTGTTCACCCTTGGGGTTCGGGATTTTCAGATACGGTGAATTGGATATACGGAGTTCCTTTACAACGATATACCCTAGATCAAATATCTTCAGACTGAAGATCATAAATATCTTCAGACTGAAGATCATAAAGATCTTCATCAGAGGAAAACATTTCCTTTACTGAATCTTCCATAAAAGTATTATGGATCATTATCGTTTTAAACACATTAATCCAATCATCAACCGTTGCATATTCTGAAATGGTTAGTTGAAGTTTTTTGTTATCTGATTCGACTGTAACTGTAATGTTATTTTCTGTTTCCATAGATTTATTTATTGAAGTATTCTTTTACTTGTTCCAGAGATGCAAACCATGATCCAGTTTGAGGATATAGAACATCGACCCCGCAATTGAAATACTTTCGGTTTAGAACCGTTTTTCCATACCAATTTCGTTTCATAATACTTTGTAGATGAACATGTGCATGCACATTGCCGATGCGGTTTCTCATTTCATCTGGATGAATTGGGCAGTGAGTAAGCCACATTGCTTTGTATTTAAGAATCCCATGAATTTCTTCAAAGACTTCCATTTGATGTGCAGAGGAGCAATAATCATCATGGTTTCCCTTAATGAGAATCTTTCGCCCATGTAGGGGTTTCAGAAGTTCGAGCGATTCCATATTAAAGGCTACATCGCCAAGCATATAAACAATATCCTTAGAGCGAATAGTCTTCTTCCATTGATCGACAAATTGTGCCGTATTATCAGCAGGAGAATTAACCCATTTACGATATTTAGAAATCGCTTTATGTCCTAGATGCGGGCAGCCTGTAAAATATACACTCATAGTTTTGTTCTAATGCGGTCAAACGCAAGGTCAAGGTCGGTTGCAGTGCGGATGAATATATTTTCGGACCATGAATGAGATGTTGCATAGGTAACATTTAGCATTATCCTGGGACACGCTTGAGAATAATCCACATAAGTATTAGCATCCCATCCACATAATTCATGCAGAAACTTAATAGCGATTCGCTTCGCTTCTTTATTGGAGATTTCCCCGATGACAGTTTGAGCCATAGTGACTTGCATGGAATTATTATATACGGAATTTAATTAATTGTAAATAAAATTAGTCAAGTTTTTGTGTGATTACAAGGATACTATCACCATAGTCATCACGAATAATTTCCCAGTCATAATAATCACAGAGATATAGCCCCGAACAATTAAGTGTACCGCCTTCAACGATTTCAAAAGAAGAAATATCTTCATTACCCATCATAAGAGATTCACGAAGCTCTCTTGCTGCTTCATTTTGCTCACCGAGGTCAATCTCATCAAGACTATCCGCAATGAGATTACCGGTCTGCACGGGTTTATATTCAGCCAATTCAACCTCAAGCATCTTAATCTTAATTTGTGCTGATTCAAGTTGAAACGCAAGACTCGGAACATGTTTCTCCTCAGCCTTTTCTTTGGCGATTTGCTCAAAGCCATCATTAATATCTTTCCCTAGATTAGGGTGTTCTTTGGTAGAATCTCTAAAGTCGGAAAAGCCTTTATATGCGTCAAACAATCCCATTGGATAATTATAATGCCTACCACGATCATTACGAATACGGTAAGTTGCAGCATCATAATCAAGACTAATGACAATATACACATCACCACTGGTTAGTGTTCCATATCCATAATTGTCAATACATTTTACTTTTTTCATATTTTTATTTTGTGTTAGAAATTAGAACATTCAGGAGATGACTGTAGTCACCGGACATACAATCCTTCAAAACTGCATCAACTTCAGATTTAGGCGTTCCTTGACGCCGGGCTTCTTTGGAGAACGCTCCCATAAGAGAAAATGCATTTCCATCAAGACCTACTAATTTCATTTTTACTTCTTTTGTTACGTGTTGCATAATTTTATCGGTTCTTAAGGCGGATGAAAACATCCTTATTGTGATCCATAAGTTCAGCCAACAAGGTATGGCAAAAATCATCCCATTCATCAAGGGTGATTTCTTCCTTCTTAACCTTTTCAAACATCAGATGATATTGTTCAGCGCGAAGAGTTTCAATGGAATCATTCATAGTATTATACGGTGGGGTTTGTGATTTCATACGGTATAACCATGATCCTTAGACCATTGTCTCCAAGCCTGCCCGTGTGAGAAAAAGCTTTGGCATATTGCCCGATGATGGTTGCGAACCGTCGGATTAGGATCGTGCCTCTTCCGAAAGGAAGGCATTACGAACTCCATGCAAGAGGATCTGTAGTTGTTTGGCATATTCTGTTCGGTGGTTTGCTTACAACAATATTGTACCATATTTTCATCGGCTTGTAAATGACTAAATCGCTGAATATGAAAAAAAAGTGCAGAAATCTTACGAAAATCTGCACTTCTGTTGGTTTATAGCCACTTAGGACTATGGTTGGTTTCTAATCACTTAGGACTCAGCCTTTCTCAACAAATGTGTATAGCTCCTGTGCTCTACTAATGATGTCAGACGGCTTAGGAAGCAATTCATCAATTTTATTGGAGTCAACACATGGAATAGGAATAGTTCCTTTCCAATCGGTATTCTCAGACTGACGAACATATTGTTCAAATTCCCGATTATCTTTCTCCTTGAGAATACTTAGCTTCTCATAGAATTTATTTGTTTCGTCGCTATGTGCCATGCTTAGTATATCGAGACGAATTTCGAATGCGTTTTTATTCATTTTTGTGTATATGTATGTGTTAGAGCAATCATTATTAACTGCTCATATATTATATATAAAGACAAAAAAATGCCCCGGTGCTGCATAGTGCTAACACACCGAGGTCTGTTTTACGGATTATTTTGTTGCTTCTAAAATAGCAGCATCTAGGTTTACAAGGTATTCTTCATTAAAAACAAATTCACCTGGCTTAAGCGTGATATTCCATAAATCTCCCTTGTTCCCGGTACCGCGTTGAAATTGCGCATTTACACGGCCATCTGAAAATTTATAAAAAGCTCTTCCAATTTTTCCAGTTAATTTACTACCCTTTTTAGTTACAGTTACTGTTCCTAAATTTTGTGCTTCTGTTATTTCTTTTATTTCTTTCATATTAGTTTCCTGAACGGCCTTGAATAGACGGCGGGGCCTGCTGTTAGAATTTATTTTATGCGATTTGTTTCTTAATTTTATCAAGTGTATCAATAACATCATCAAGTTTATCATAGAGTCTTTCAAAAGCTTTCTTATCTTCTGGAGTTCCTCCTAGTTCATCAATAATTCTCTTTACAAGCGTTGTTCTTGTTGAAAGAAGTTTTTGCGAATCGTTGAGACTTTTAATAATAGAATCCAGAGTATTTTTCTCAGCATCTGAGACAAATGATTCTTCAAGATCATCTTCTTCTTTAAGTTTTACCAACTTTTCAAGAGCAAGATCACGGCTTCCCATTTTGTATTGAGAGAATTTCATCTTGGTAAGAGGTGTATCCTTGGCCTTAAAGGTAATGGAATCTTTTCCAATGTCCTTAACAACACCAAAATTTGTTGTATTACCAACCTTTAGAGTAGCTACGATCTTTTCAATGGCAGATGTATCAGCAGCTTCTTCAATTTCAGTTGATTCGATAAGTTCTTCACTTGGTTGTTTCTTTGTAAGAATTGCAGCAGTAATATCATACAAACTATCTTGATTATAATGGAATGGTTTCATACTTGTAAGCTATTTATATCTTTTTTCTGGTTTTTGGTTTTATCTTTATCACAACTGCTGCATGAATATCTTCTGTTAATTCAATATTCGATTCAAGTAGTTCATGGATATGATCTGTTATTTCCAAAAGAGCCTTTGTATCTTTATACATTTGAATAGATCTTTTATCAGAAGCCTTTGCTGAAACTTTCTGCCCGACCATAATTACTGATAATAAAACCAATTGCAAAAATGTTTGTGCAGTCCAAGAGATAATTGTTGCCTTTCCGCCCTGCATTGCAACAGGAAGACTGATAAGAGCAAGCCCGGCAAATGCGTAAGCACACCACATAGTAGATACTGCATTTGTAATAATAACTGCTAGTTTACCATTAAAACCTCTATGCTCGGCACGGGTTACATGGGCATGGGATTCACGTTCTGCTATATGAGCATGAGGTATATGTTTTACTGCCATATTACTATTTATAAAAAGGGCGCACAATCTGGTGTTAAAACCTCTCCTAGCCACCTTCATTGCGCTCGATGAGTGACATGAACTAGGAAGCTACCTATATGATAGCGATGTGCATTGTGTATGTGGAAAAAGGAATTTGTTGCCCACTACCAGAAAAATCAGAGGCGAGATATACGGCAATCACTTCCGCTTTACTCACTTGAGCTGGACTCTTCTATGGTGCATCGTCAATTGATTAGATTGACATTCTCCATAGAGTACTCTATACAGTTATATCGTATAGAGGCAGGCAACAAAAATTGATGAGTGATAGTGTTATCAGTACGACAGCAGTTCGTTAATCTGCATTAATCTGAATTACTAATTCAGTCCTTTACTTTAAGGGTATGCCGTTTCGCTAGTTGTTCACTATCACTCAAAATTGATGAGAGAAGCTCGAAACTCTCTATAGTAATGATTTTTCCAGGAGGGTTCAATATGACCTTGATACGCTTTTTGAAAATTTCTCCATGAGGTTATTGCCTATACAATTCATGCAGGAGTGGCACTAGCTATTTGACCCCAATGTAGCAGGGGCAATGTTACGGTTATTAACCCGCACGGAATTTCAAGCCTGTATATCTTTCGATACCTAACTCACCGTGTTAACATTACAAAATTGGTGTTCGTTGAGGATTAGAACCTCTCTTCTACCCTGTGAGGATAATGTGCTGCATTACACTAAACGAACCATTGAAAAGTATTTATATATTGGCATCAACTGTAACCTTTAATTTATCAGCCCATATAGCAGAGTCAGTTACAGAGGTAGGATTGATATTACGGAAATTACCAAGATGACCTATTAGAAGATGACAGTTAAGGCCTTTCTTTCCTGATTCGCACAATGTGATCAGGTTAGTTGGATCCAACTCAAGTTCTGGGTGTAAATGAAAAGGTTGAATATGATGAACATTTAAGCTCTTTGTTCCTCCACATATAACACAGCATGGCTGAACCTTAAGATGAGCATCTCTAACACCTTTCCATTTGCCAGAACGAGCTGGATCGAGAAGAGCAACTTTACCTTTTATTAGATCCTTTAGTTTGATTAACATTATCTATTTATATTAAAGAGTGGAGCTGCGGGGTAATGCTCCCCGGTCCATAATACTATCAACATTGATTTCTACATACTTAGTAAGTACTCTAATTTTCAGAAATGTTAAGTTTACTTACGACGTTACATTTCCTAGAAACCTGTTTATCTCTCAAATTAAATCCGATTACCCGATTTGATTCTATCCTTCTTGGTTTACCTCGAATCTATTAGAAGGAGTTAAGATTCAGAAGTGCAGCCCTTAAGCTGCTAATGCTAATGTATTATTTGCATTTATTGTTTTGTGAACGGCTTTTATAGAGGCCAACCGAACAACCTCTGTATGCAATCAATGAATCTGATATTATGTCGAAACTAATTCAGCCCCATGAAAAAATGGCGGAAGCAAAGAGGTTCGAACTCTTGAGGGCTTTATAGGCCCCAGCTGTTTTCAAGACAGTGTCCTCGTCCATCCGGACTACTTCCGTAAAATTGGTACCTCAGAGACGACTCGAACGTCCATTGATCCGTTACAGTACTACAAGTTAGAAGCTTGTTCTGATACTGAGGCATATATTGAAATTGGTACGCTTAGAGGGATTTGAACCCATCCTAAGGCAAATTAAAAGATGATATTGTGAGCGCAGATTTGAACTGCTCGTCCCGTGGGTATGCTACCTGATTACATCATATTCACTCATCATCAGAGAGTCATTCAAACACTTGTACTTCATGTAAGGCAATGGTAATTAATCATTGCAAAGTGACTCTCGTATAAAATTAATTCTGTATGTATAACCGCATTACCATTATGCTTCGGAGTGAGCACCGCCCGGAATCTGAACCGAGTTCTATCTCATTGAAAAGGCCACTCCTACTCTTGGCACCGCCCCAAGCTCACA
>Ga0114958_10000094_pt1 | contig 70626 bp, 61 predicted proteins | sample C_130208_EF_Meta_FD_89577 | JGI IMG/M metagenome (GOLD analysis project Ga0114958, IMG submission 89577) | Freshwater microbial communities from Lake Croche, Canada to study carbon cycling - C_130208_EF_MetaG | ecosystem: Environmental > Aquatic > Freshwater > Lake | place: Lake Croche, Canada...
AAATTCCTGAAGTCTTAGAATGCCATTACACCACTGGAAACTGGTCTATACTAATAAAAATGATCTGCAAAGATAATGAACATTTGATGAGTCTTTTAAATACAAAAATTCAAACCATTGAAGGTGTTTCTAGAACAGAAACTTTTATTTCTTTAGATCAGCAAATTGACCGCCAAATTCAGTTGTAATTGAATTGTGACTTAATATGTAATAAAATAAAAGCAAAATAGCCCTGATAGAGCCGATATCCCGCGCTTTTAGCGTGGATAAAGGCTCTATCAGGAATTGCAAAAAAAATCCGCAACTTTCATTGCGGATTTTTTAGAAATACTTAATCTATTATCTTCGATTCATATAAATCATCACGTAGTATAAAAGTGTCGCAACAGAACCAATTGCCGCAACAACGTAAGTTCTAGCTGCCCATTTCAAAGCATCTTTTGCACCGTCGTGTTCTTGATGTGTCAACATTCTTTTGTTTTCTAACCAAGCTAAGGCACGATTACTAGCATCATATTCTACTGGTAAAGTAACAATTGAAAACAAAGTTGTCGCTGCAAAAATCACAATTCCAATCAACAACAATTGTGGAAAAGTTTGCATCATAAGAATTCCACCTATCAAAATCCATTGCACATAGCTGGAAGCTACACTAACAATTGGAACTAATTTAGAACGCATGGTCAACCAACTATAGGCAGTTGCATGTTGCACGGCGTGACCACATTCGTGAGCTGCAACTGCAGCCGCAGCGGCGTTTCTTTGATTATAAACCGACTCACTTAAATTGACTGTTTTATCAACTGGATTATAATGATCTGTTAATTGACCCGGTGTAGAAATCACTCTTACATCTCGGATTCCATGATCTGCCAACATTTTTTCTGCAATTTCAGCTCCGGACATTCCGTTTTGCAATTGCAATTTTGAATACTTTTCAAATTTATTCTTCAATCGGTTGCTGACCAACCAACTGACCAACATTAATAAACCTGCTAATATTAAATAACTCATTCCCATAATTTTGTTTTTAAAAATATAAATTTACAATAACTACATCAAATTGCAAGCCATTTTCGTTTGTCTTAACATATCTGAAATTTTGTCAGATTACTAACCCACTAAATTTATAATTTTCCCAGGCACAATAATTATTTTATTAGGCATTTTTCCATCAAGTTGCCTAATAGTTCGCTCGTCATTCATTACTATTGCTTCTATTTGCTCTTTGGATAAATCCAAAGGCAATTCGATTGTGAACCTCATTTTTCCATTAAACGAAACTGGATATTCCTTGCTGCTTTCAACAAGGTGTTTCGGGTCAAATTGAGGGAAATCAACCGTTGAAACGGAATCGGAATGCCCCAACATAAACCATAATTCTTCAGCAATATGCGGAGCATAAGGTGAAATCAAGATAGCTAATGGCTCTAAAACAGTACGCTCATGACAATTTTGAGTAGATAATTCATTCACACAAATCATGAATTGACTCACCGAAGTATTGAAGGAGAAATTCTCAATGTCTTCATTAACTTTTTTTATGGTTTTATGAACCGTTTTTAAACTCTCTTTTTGAGGCTCATTATTAGTTACAATCAAACCATTTTCGTCAAAATACAAACGCCATAGTTTTTTAAGAAAACTAAAAACACCCGAAATTCCAGCTGTATTCCATGGTTTCGCCTGTTCTAAAGGCCCTAGAAACATTTCGTACAAACGTAAAGTATCTGCGCCATATTGTTCACAAATAGCATCCGGCGTAACTACGTTATACTTGGATTTTGACATTTTTTCCACTTCACGACCTACAATATACTTTCCATTATCTTCAGTGATGAAAATAGCATCTGCATATTCTTCTCTCCAATTTTTGAATTTTTCAATATCCAATTCATCAGATCCAGTAACAAATGAAACATCCGAATGAATTGGCTGCACCACTTCTTCGCCAATTTTATTTTTGGAAACAAATGTATTTGTACCTTCAATTCGATACACAAATGCACTCATCCCCAAAATCATTCCCTGATTAATCAGTTTTTTGAAAGGTTCTTCGGTTGGCGCAAATCCTTTATCTTTAAGAAATTTGTTCCAAAAACGGGAATACAACAAATGGCCAGTTGCATGTTCGCTTCCGCCAATGTATAAATCTACATTTTGCCAATAAGCCAAAGCTTCTTTGCTTGCAAATTCAGTTGAATTTTGCGCATCCATATAACGCATCCAATACCAGGAACTCCCCGCCCAACCTGGCATCGTGTTCAATTCGAGAGGAAATATTGTGCTACTATTGACTAAATTGGTACTAACAACTTGATTTTTTTCGGTATCCCAAGCCCAAACCAAAGCATTCCCTAAAGGCGGTTGCCCATCTTCGGTAGGCAAATATTTTTCTACTTCTGGTAAAGCAATTGGTAAATGTTCGGATTCGATCATTTGTGGCAAACCATCTACATAAAACACTGGAAAAGGTTCTCCCCAATATCTTTGTCTAGAAAAAACAGCATCACGCAAACGATAATTCGTCTTTCCTTGACCTTGATTAATAGCCTCCAATTCTTGAATGGCTTTTTTAGAAGCTTCTTTATAACTTAGACCATTTAGAAAATCCGAGTTGGCAATTATAACATTATCTTTAGAACCATAAGCCGCTGTCGAAATATCAATATTCTCAAATATGTTTTTTATTTCTGTCATTCCATTTTGGCCTTTGAAGAAATTCGCAAAAGCATAATCTCTTTCATCCCCGCAAGGAACCGCCATTACAGCTCCTGTACCGTAACCTGCAAGAACATAATCTCCAATCCAAATCGGCACCGCTTCTTTGGTAAAAGGATGCTCAGCATAAGCTCCAGTAAAAACACCTGAAATAGTTTTTACATCGGCCATCCGCTCTCTTTCTGAACGTTTGGCTGTTTTTTCTACGTAATCAGCTACAGCTTGTTTTTGGTCCAAGGTTGTTATTTGGTCTACCAATTCATGTTCCGGCGCCAACGTCATAAAGGTCACTCCGAAAATGGTGTCAGGTCGTGTAGTAAAAACAGCTATATGTTGATCCTTACTTTCGACTTTAAAAGAAACCGTCGCACCAACCGATTTTCCAATCCAGTTTCTTTGACTTTCTTTTAAAGCTTCTGTCCAATCAATAGTTTCCAAACCAACGAGCAAACGCTCTGCATAAGCAGAAATTCGCATACTCCATTGTGTCATTTTTTTTCGTGTTACCGCATGACCACCACGTTCCGAAACTCCATTAATAATTTCATCATTTGCCAAAACCGTTCCTAATCCGGGACACCAGTTAACTTCAGTTTCAGCTAAATAAGTTAATCGGTAGTGTAATAAAATTCGTTGCTTTTGATTTGATGAATAAGAATTCCATTCTAAAGCTGTAAAAGCAGGAATGACATCATCACAAACAGCATTAACTGTTGCATTACCTTGCAATTCGAATACAGAAATCAGACTTTCTATGTCTTCCGATTTATCCGAATCTTTATTGTACCATGAATTAAATAATTGAATGAAAATCCACTGAGTATGTTTGTAATAATCAGCATTTGAAGTACGCACTTCCCTAGACCAATCAAAGGAAAATCCTATTTTGTCTAATTGTTCTCTATAACGTGCAATATTTTCTTTGGTCGTTTTATCCGGATGCTGCCCTGTTTGAATGGCATATTGTTCAGCTGGTAAACCAAAACTGTCATAGCCTTGTGGATGTAAAACATTAAATCCTTTATGGCGTTTGAAACGAGCATAAATATCAGAGGCGATGTAACCTAGCGGATGCCCTACGTGTAATCCTGCACCCGATGGATAAGGAAACATGTCTAAAACATAATACTTGGGTTTATCAGAATGATTTTTGGCAGCAAAAGTCTGATTTTCGGCCCAATACTTTCGCCATTTAAATTCAATTTCATTTGGATTGTACTTCATAATTATATGTTTTTCTTGCAAAAAAGCTGGAATGCCAATTGTCAAGTAGTCAATATCTTATTTCTTTTAGCCACGATTGCAGAGTAAATCCAGCGTTTTTTTCGCGGATTGCAACGAATAGTGGGAAAAGGATTCTTTGATAAATCACAAGCTTTTTGATTCTTAAAAAATCAGTCGCAAATTTACGTTTATTGTACTAAAGTCAAAACTTTAAACGTTATAAACTATGATTAAAGAAATTCTTTATTATTTTTACCAAATAATTTCAATCAGATATGAGTTCTTCTTTCGAAAAATTTCAAAAACGCAGACTAATTTCATCCTATTTTTCAGTAGTTCTGAGTGTTTTCTTAGTACTTTTCCTTTTGGGGGTTTTGGGTTTGTTTATTATTAATTCTAAAAAACTTTCTGATGATTTCAAAGAAGAAATCGCAATGACTGTTTTCTTTAAGAACGAAGCCAACGATAGCATTTTGAAAACCTTCGGCACGGATTTAAAAAAATTAAAATTTGTAAAATCAAGTATTTACGTTTCAAAAGAGGCTGCTGCAAAACAACATACGGATATTATTGGTGAAGATTTTATGACTTTTCTAGGCACGAATCCACTTCAAAATTCTTACGATATCCATTTGAAAGCTGATTATATTGACTCTGCTAATATCCTGAAAATTGAAAGACAATTGCGTTCTAACGAAATGGTTTCGGATGTTGTTTACGACAAACAACTAATCAAATTAGTGAATGACAATATCAAAAAAGTAAGTATGTGGATTTTAATAATCAGTGGTTTCCTTACTTTAATTGCGGTGCTCTTGATTAATAGTTCCATGCGATTATCAATTTATTCCAATCGATTTATCATCAAAACCATGCAAATGGTAGGCGCTACAAAAGCATTTATTAGAAAACCTTTTATATTGAGAAGTATCCGATTGGGAATCGCTGGAGCAATTTTAGCTGTTATAGCCTTAATTGGTTTACTGATTTATCTAGACAATAGTTTCCCTAATTTAAAAATTATAGAGGACAAAGCATTAATCGGATTAGTGCTCCTTGGCGTTCTTGCTATTGGGGTTTTAATTACTTGGATCAGTACTTATTTTGCCACTCAACGCTTTTTGAACTTGAGAACAGACGATTTATACTAATCGAAATTTAGAAACGGATTCAGATTTAACAAACTCAGCATCAATGAAAAACCAAGAACAAAAACAAGAATTTCTATTCGATAAAATAAACTTCAAAATCCTTTTAATAAGTATTGCAGTAATTACTTTAGGTTTTATTTTAATGTCTGGAGGAGGAAGCGATAATCCTGCCGTTTTCAATGAAGATGTCTTTAGTTTCAGAAGAATTCGATTAGCACCTACATTGGTTTTAATCGGTTTTGGAATCACAATTTTTTCCATATTAAAAAACCCAAAAAAATAATAAATGGATATTTTACAAGCTATTATCCTTGCAATTATTGAAGGAATTACCGAGTTCTTACCTGTTTCATCAACCGGCCACATGATTATCGCAAGTTCCTTTTTTGGAATTGCAAGTGACGATTTTACTAAGCTTTTTACAATTGTAATTCAATTGGGTGCTATTCTTTCAGTGGTTGTTTTATATTTTAAACGCTTTTTTCAGACTTTTGATTTCTATTATAAAATCCTAATAGCATTTATACCAGCCGTGATTTTAGGACTTCTTTTTAGTAAAAAAATTGATGCTTTATTAGAAAGCCCATTAACTGTAGCGGTATCCTTATTGATAGGCGGAATTGTTTTGCTAAAAGTAGACAGTTGGTTCAATAATTCTGAAGATACCGAAATCACGTATCTGAAAGCTTTCAAAATTGGATTATTCCAATGTTTAGCAATGGTTCCTGGAGTTTCCAGAAGTGGTGCCAGTATTGTAGGTGGTATGTCTCAAAAGTTATCGCGCACATCTGCTGCCGAATTTTCTTTCTTTTTAGCGGTGCCAACTATGTTTGGTGCAACTGCAAAAAAGTGTTATGATTATTATAAAGATGGTTTTGTCTTAACTCACGACCAAATAAATTTGCTCATCATTGGAAATGTAATTGCTTTTATTGTAGCCCTTTTGGCAATCAAAACCTTTATTGGCTTTCTGAGTAGAAATGGTTTTAAAATCTTTGGTTATTACCGAATTATAGCAGGAATAGCACTGCTCATAATTCATTATTTCGTACATCCGTTAACCATATCTTAATGAATGCAATAGATTTTCAAAACGGACAAATTTTACTTTTAGACAAACCTTTAAATTGGACTTCTTTTCAGGTTGTTAATAAGATGAAATGGGCTTTAAAAACCAAATTAGATTTAAAAAAAATAAAAATTGGTCACGCTGGAACTTTAGATCCTCTGGCTACTGGTTTGTTATTAGTCTGTACCGGGAAATTTACTAAAAGGATAACAGAACTTCAAGGACAAGCTAAAGAATATACAGGCACTTTTTTCATTGGCGCTACAACGCCTTCCTATGATTTAGAAACTGAAATTGATGCAAATTTTCCGATTTCACACATCGATCCCGAATTAATTCAGGAAACTACAAAACAATTTCTTGGCGAAATAGATCAGAAACCTCCTATTTATTCAGCTATAAAAAAAGATGGCATTCGTCTTTACGAGCATGCTCGCGCAGGTGAAACTGTGGAAATTGCTTTCAGAAAAACCAGCATCCACGAATTTGAAATCACGCGAATTGAACTTCCTGAAATTGATTTCAGAGTGATCTGTAGCAAAGGAACTTACATTCGCTCCTTAGCTTTTGATTTTGGCAAAGCATTGAATTCCGGCGCACATTTAACCGCTTTGCGTCGTACAAAAATTGGAGATTATGTGGTGTCAAATGCTATTGATGTTGCTACTTTTGAAAATTCTATTGTTCCAGACCAAGAAGCAACGCTATAATCTCATTTTGAGTACTTATTCCTTTATCATGCAAATACCACAACTGTAATTCTGTTTTGGCTGTTTCATCGATTACACCATTTTTTTCTTTATATTCCTTAATATAATTAGAAGCACCTTCAGGTCGTGGTCCCCAATGATTTAATACTTCTGTAGTTTTTTTATCCATAATAATTAGTTTTGGGATAGCTTTTGCACGATTGCTAAGAAACAAATTCATCAATTCCTCATTCTCATCACGCAAAGCAATTCTTAAATCTATATGATCTTCTGATTCCTCAGCTAATTTATTCATAATTGGAAGGATTTGAGCTGCATCACCACACCATCCTTCAGATAATATTAACCAGATATATTCCTTTTTAAGTGAACGCAACTTTTGAATATTCTCATCGCTAATTTTTATCGTTTTGTCCAAGCGATGCATTCGTGAGTCATTCAAACTACTGTAATGAGTCAAATCCTCCGATTGTTCAATACCTGTTGATTTATTTTCCCTCAACAAATCGGAAATTAATTTTCGATACTCTGCATAGGAATGACTTTTAAATAAAGCTTGGGCTAGGACCGTTTTCATGATGTTTTTTGTTTCTATCAAAGTTAAGACAATTCAGAATTTAAAGTATGATAAAAGTCAGTTTAGCTAGTTCAAAAAGTGTATTTTTATAATAAATAGTAAAAGATGGATTTAGAAACAAAATCAATAGGTTTGGTTTTCTCGGGTGGTGGTTCAAAAGGACTGGCGCATGCAGGAGTTCTAAAATTTCTGGAAGAAAAGAATATCAAACCTTCCCGTATGGCTGCAACTAGTGCCGGTTCAATAGTTGGTGCTATGTATGCTTGGGGAAAATCTCCAGAGGAAATAGTAGAATTTTTCAAATCAATTTACCTATTCAATTGGAAACATTTTACTTTTAAAAAAGCAGGACTAATCGATTCCGAATCTTTTAAAGGCTATTTTTCAGACATCTTTCAAGATGCACTTCTAAGTGATTTAAAAATCCCTATACAAATTACTGCTACAGACATGGTACGGGGAAAACTAAAAATTTTTGGCCCTGAAACCAGAATTACTGATGCAATTTTGGCTTCTTCAGCATTTCCAGGTATATTTTCTCCTTTTGAAATCAATGGAAATTTATTTTCAGATGGCGGCATTCTGAATCATTTCCCTACCGACATTTTGCAAGGTCAATGTGAAACCATTATTGGTGTTTATGTAAGTCCAATACAAAAAATAGAAGCTAAAGATTTGTCTTCCATAAAAGCAGTAACTACGAGAGCTTTTGATATTTATTCAGCCAACTCGAACATGCAGAAATTTAATATTTGTGATTGGGTTATTGAACCGGAAGCATTAGGTAATTTCAGTACTTTTGAATCCAATAAAATAAAAATGGATACAATTTTTAGAATTGGCTATGAGGCTGCCAAAACCTCATACGAAAAACTAAATTTATAAAATTTATCTCAGACTATTTCAAAAAAACAGAATATCACTATATTTGCACAACTCAACTAAAAAAATATAATGAAGTACAAAAGAATTCTGCTAAAATTAAGTGGCGAGGCCTTAATGGGCGATCGACAGTATGGTATCGATCCTGCAAAATTATCTGAATATGCTGACGAAATAAATCAAATTCACAAAAAAGGCATTCAAATAGCCATTGTAATTGGTGGAGGAAATATATTTAGAGGAGTCGCCGGCGCTAGTAACGGTATGGATCGTGTTCAAGGCGATTATATGGGAATGTTAGCAACTGTGATTAATGGAATGGCCCTACAAAGTGCTTTAGAAGAAAAAGGAATGTTGACTCGTTTGCAAACTGCTTTGAAAATCGAAGCTATTGCAGAACCATACATCAAAAGAAGAGCCGTTCGTCATCTTGAAAAAGGTAGAATTGTAATCTTCGGAGCAGGAACTGGTAATCCTTATTTTACAACTGATACTGCTGCGGTTTTACGTGGAGTTGAAATTCATGCCGACGTCATTTTGAAAGGAACTCGTGTTGATGGAATTTATTCTGCCGATCCCGAAAAAGATGCCACTGCTACAAAATTTGATTCAATTTCTTTTGATGAAGTATTAAAAAAAGGTTTAAACGTAATGGATTCCACTGCTTTTACTTTGAGTCAAGAAAATAAATTGCCTATTGTCGTTTTTGATATGAACAATCAAGGGAATTTATTAAAAATCTGTGAAGGTGAGAATATTGGAACTGTAGTGAATATTTAAAAAATTGTAGGTTTAATTGACAGACAGCACTGAATATAATGGCTGAAATCTGAAATCCGAAATCTGAAAATTATGACTGAAGAAATAGAATTTATATTAGATAGTACACAAGAATCAATGACAGGTACTATTGCCCATTTAGAAAAAGAATTTCTAAACATTCGTGCAGGAAAAGCTTCACCAGCTATGCTTGGTAGTGTTTTTGTAGATTATTACGGATCCGCAACACCGCTTTCACAAGTCTCAAAAATTAGTGTTCCTGATGCTCGAACAATTACCTTACAACCCTTTGAAAAAAATATGTTGCAAGTGATTGAAAAAGCAATTATGATAGCTAATATTGGTTTTAACCCAATGAATAATGGCGACTTAATCATCATAAGTGTTCCTGCATTAACAGAAGAAAGAAGAAGAGATCTTGCTAAACAGGCTAAAGTTGAATCGGAAGATGCTAAAGTTGGTATTAGAAATGTTAGAAAAGAGGCAAATACTGAAATTAAAAAATTAGAAAAAGAAGGTACCTCTGAGGACATTTGTAAAAGCGCTGAGGAAGAAGTACAAACCTTAACTAACACTTACATCCGAAAAATTGATGAACTTCTTGTTGCTAAGGAAGCTGAAATAATGAAAGTTTAAGTTCTACTTATTACCTATAAAAATCCGTTCACCAACGTGAACGGATTTTTTTATGCTTATTTTTACACAACAAAAAAATGACACTTGTTTTCTAATAAACCTTACTTATGAAGCTTTTGTGCTCAATTTTCCTTTTTTTTTGCTTTAACCTTCAAGCGCAATACCAGGTTAACGGTGTTGTCCGCGATGTACTTACAAAAAATCCACTCGCATTTGCTAACATTTCTTCGGCTAATATTAATACGATTTCAGATATCGACGGTAAATTTTGTATTAAATTAGAGAAAAAAACCGACGATATCATGGTTTCTTACATTGGTTACAATAAATTAAAAGTCAATATTGACCCAAACAAGAAGTTCTATGTCCTTTTTTTAATTCCGCTTGTAAATCCTTTGGAGGAAGTCGTCCTTGACCAAAAAGAGAATCCAGCACTCGCTATAATCCGAAAAGTAATGGAGAACAAAGATCAAAACAATCCTCAAAAAAAACTCAAGAGTTTCGAATTTAAAGGTTATACCAAATTAGTCGTAACTGCTAATCCCGACTCTATTAATGATGATTTAGACTCCCTTTTTATTAAAAAAAAATCAAAATTAATATTCTCTAAAATTGATTCATCCAATTATAAGTTTAAAAAATTAATTAACAAACAACATTTGTTCCTCACTGAGAAAATAGCTAAATATCAATTCGATAAAAAAGTATTGAAAGAAACCGTTCTAGCTACAAAAATGGCTGGTTTCAAAATGCCAATTTATGAAATCAGTGGTCTAAACTTACAATCGTTTTCTGTATATGACAATAGATACGAACTTTTTGAAACTAAATACAAGAACCCAATTGCTACAAATCCATTTCAAGTTTATCAATTTAAAATATTAGATAGCGTAAGATTACAAAATAGGAATACCTATCTTATTTATTTTAAGGATAAGAAAAAAGACAATGGACTATCTGGTTTACTTTATATTGACCAACAAAATTATGCTATTGCAAAAGCAATAATGCGAGTAAAAGGGGTCTTGGATATTACCGGAATTCATGAATTCAACTACATACCAGAGGTAGAACTTTGGTTCCCAAAAAGAAAAATATTTAAAATTGTCAAAGGAATAAATGACGAAGATATTCGAATACTTGGCGAAACTTTAAAATTTGATGCCGTACAAACCGAACAAAAGAATTCTAGAAAGAAAGAAGCTTCTGACTATGCTTATTTACTTTCAGAAACCGATTTTTTTGAGGCTTCCTATAATCTTCCAATAAAAATAAGACATCCTAATATTGCAATTGAGATAAAAGACAATGCTATTAACAAAGAGGAATCCTATTGGCAAAAATACCGAAAAGACAGTCTCGATTTGAGAAATATAGGGACTTATACCGGTTTAGATAGTATTGTTTCAAAAAAAGGAATTGAAAAAAAACTGCGTTTTGGTAGAAAAATTCTTAACGGTTATGTTCCTTTTGGAATAGTTGATTTAGACCCTAGGTATTTAGTAACCTATAATAATTACGAGGGCTTCCGACTGGGATTAGGCGGTAGAACAAGTGAAAAATTTTCTAAAATTATTCGAATCGAAGGCTATACAGCCTATGGTGCTAAAGATGCTGTTTTTAAATATAGCTTAGGATTGGCAACTAGAATCGAAAAATTTTCAAATTCTTGGATTGGATTGTCATATACTGACGATTTGAAGGAAATTGCAAGTACCTCTTTCGCTATAGACAATCCTACTTTTAAACTCTATGACCCTCGCCCTTTTAACGTAAGTACTTTTTATAATTTTCAAACATGGAGAGCCTATATTGAAACTAAAATAATTCCCAAAACAGAAAGTATCTGGGAAATAACCCATAGTAAAATTGAACCGCAATTCGATTATATTTTCAATTATAGGGATCGCTTGTACGACAATTATAAAATGACTACAGCTATGCTTTCTATACAATGGAACCCTTTTAGTAATTATATGCAAACCCCAACTGGTCGAATTGAAATAGATAAAAAATTTCCTAAATTTACATTTCAGTATACTCAAGCTTTACCAGATATCGCAAACGACTTTGTTTTTGGAAAACTAGATTTCAGAACTGAATACGAAAAAAAATATTTAAATGGACAAAAAACAGCTCTTTTGTTTGAATCCGGTTATACCTACGGCGATGTCCCGTTAACCCATTTGTATAATACGAGTCCAAATAATCTGAATAAAGAAAGTGTGATTCAAAGAGTTACTTTTGCAGGAAAAAACAGTTTTGAAACGATGTATTTTAATGAATTTTTTCCAGCGAATATGCTTTTTTCCAAATAAAACATAGCTCTAAAAGAATAGAATTATTCAAAAAAATAAAACCTTCACTTGTTCTAGTATCAAGAATGGCATGGGGAAATTTAAAAAAACCGGAACAACAAATCGGAATTAATTATAAAACTTTAGATAAAGGATATTTTGAATCAGGTCTCGAAATAAACCAAATTTATAACGGCTTGGGCCTCTCTGCTTCTTTCCGTTATGGACCCTATCAACTCGAAAAATTCGTGGACAATCTGGCAGTAAAATTAACCTTCATTTTTAATTTAGGAATTTAATTCGCTGACACAAACTTTAGACCGATAATAGAAATAATAAGTGTTGATATAAAAAAAATCCGCCAAAAAGTAGCCGGTTCTTTAAAAATGAAAATCCCAACCAAAACGGTCCCTACTGCTCCTATTCCTGTCCAAACCGCATAAGCTGTTCCAATAGGCAAACTTTGAGAGGCCTTATACAATAAGCTCATACTAATAAGCAAACAGACAAGGAAACCAATCAACCATAAACTAGCCGTTGTTCCTGAGTTTTCTTTAGCTTTCCCCAAACAGCTAGCAAAGCCAACCTCAAAAAGTCCGCCGATAACTAATAAAATCCAATTCATATATTAAGGTTTAATAATCAAAACCGAAGGCACTTGACTTAGCCATTCGCTTTCTTTATTGACAAGGGTTTTCCAACTTTCGAAACTAACCAACATCAAATCCTGCTGGTTTAAAAAATCTTTCTCCATTGAGATTTCTGATATCAAACTGAGATTGTCGGGAAATTTTTTTTCTAAGGTAGCAATTGCACTTTTCATAACAAAATTATCTTCGATAATAGTATTAATATCAACAACAGATACAAAAGTGTTACTGTTATAAATTAATTTCTGTGCATAATCAATTAAAAAGGAATCTTCATTACTGAACAATGGAATAAAAACGCGATTCACATTTTGCAAATCTTTATCAATCAAAATCCCTAAAGGCATTTTAGTTTTGGATATAATTTGGCGTGTTCGTTCATCAAAAGGAGAATTTTCAAACAAACCTTCCTTACCTGTAAATTTATCAATCAATCGATCCGGATTTATAATTCGGGTGGTGAAGCCTAAAACTTTCCCTAACAAAGTTCCTTCAAAAATAGATTTTCCTAAACCAATCAATAATAAATCATATTCTCCCTGATTAGCAATATCAGCAATATCAGTTTCAATATCTACTGTTGCTTTAAAGATAGTAGTGATTTCTTGTTTTAAAGCTTTCGATTCTTCTAATATAGGCAAAAGACGTCTTTTTTCTTGCTCTTCTATATCATAAGCGTGCATCTCATCACTTAATGATAAATGCATCGCTGTAATAACGGAACTGCTTTTTTGTTTTTTTACCAAACTATGAGCGAGTCGCAATAATGATTTCCCTTTCTGATTGTTCCCAAATGAGATTAATATTTTGTATTTCTTATCTGATATTACTTCTTGTGGAATAAGTAGTACTCTCTTTTTAGAAATAAAATTAATTAAATTTAAAGCCGGACCAGTCATGAAGGTAGTAACTAATGCCATAATAACCATCATTGTAAATATTTCTGTGGATAGCACTTTTAGATCCAGACCTATATTTAAAACAATCAATTCCATTAAACCTCTAGTATTCATCAAAGCACCAATCGTGAAACTGTCGCGCCAACTTTGGCCTACAAATTTTGCCGCCAAGGCACTTCCCACAAACTTTCCGACAACAGCAACCAAAATAATCATCCCGGTTATTTTCCATAAATAGGGATCATTTATCAAACCAATCTGAGTCCTCAAACCTGTAAATACAAAAAATAACGGCAACAATAAAATCACCGATACATCCTCAACCTTTTCAATGATGATACTCCTAAACTTTGCATTATCAGGCATAATTGCGCCAGCCATAAAAGCGCCAAACAAAGCATGAATTCCTATTACTTCTGTTGAATATGCTGAAACGATAAGTGTTAAAAGAAAAATAGCAACAACCGGTTTACTCAAACTTTGGCGAGAGTTTTTGAGCTCTCCAACTTTTTCTAAAAATGGTCGGACAACTTTAAGCATTAAAAAAACATATCCTATAGCAAGACCTATTACATATAATGAACTCACAAAAGAACCAGCTTTAACTATCGCAATAACGATAGCTAATATACACCAAGCTGTAATGTCGTCTGCAGCTGCACATGTAATGACTATAGTTCCTAATTTGGTTTTATGAATTCCCCTTTCCTGTACAATTCTAGCTAAAACAGGAAAAGCAGTAATACTCATTGCTATACCAAGAAATAAGGCGAAAGATACAAATTCAACTCCTACAGGAGCAAATTGATTATAAATAAAATAGGCTAAACCAATACCTAAAGTAAAAGGAAATATGATGCTTGCATGACTTATAACTACTGCATCATTTGCTTTATTCTTTAGAGATTTTAAATCAAGTTCCATCCCGATAACGAACATAAAAAGTATTAAACCTATTTGGCTTAAAAATTTTAAATTTCCTAAAGATTCTTTCGGAAATAAATTAGAAAAAAATTCAGGAAAATACAACCCAACTAAAGAAGGTCCTAAAACAATTCCGGCTATCATTTCACCTATAACAGAGGGCTGTCCAATTTTACGGAACATCCACCCAAAAAATCGGGCAACTATAATTATGGTGATAATCTGTAATAACAAAATAGCTAAAGGTTCCTGTAAATTATGAAACATAGAAGATATGAACTCAGACCATTGATCTTTTACTGTTTTAGAAACTACAATTTTTCTTCCATTTTCCAAATATTTACCCTGTTCTAGAATCCAATAAATGAATACCGAGAAGACTCCCGTAACGGTAATATAAAAAATAGAATTCCTATACTTCTTCATAATATTGACACAACCATTTTTTTTACAAATATGCGAAATCAAATATATAAATTTTAACATCAAAAAAAATAGTAATCTAAATTTAATATTCAACTTGTAAAGTACTTAATTAATCTATAAATGTTAAAGCTTCTGTAGCGAAATCTGTTTCCTTTTATTTACATTTACAGCGTTAAATTTACGCTATGATTAAATGGTTTGGTTTAGGGTTCTGGGAATTAATTGCACGAATAGTATTAAGAAATAGAATCTTAATGTTGTCGATAATTATCGCAATTACTGCCCTATTGGCACTTCAATGGAAAAATATTCACTTTACATACACTGAAGCTAATTTATTGCCCGACGACAATATCGTTAATGTTGAATACAATGCTTTTTTAAATAAGTTTGGAGAAGAAGGTAATTTAGTGATTATTGGAGTAAAAGATGATGCGATTTTTACCCCTAAAGCCTTTGCTTCTTGGTCTAAATTAATGAGTGCTCTTAAAGTGAATAAAGAAGTCGATTTGGTGGTTTCAATCAGTAATTTAAAAAAATTACAAAAAAATGATTCGCTTGAAAAATTTGAACTAGTTCCTTTTGTTGATCAGTCTAAAACCCTAGATCCTGTTTATTTAAAACAAATAAAAAAAGAGCTTTTTAATGACTTGCCCTTTTATGAAGGCTTACTTTTTAACAAACGTTCTGGCAGCATACGTTCAGCCATTTATTTAGATAAAAAAATCATTAATACTCCTGCCCGGAAAGATTTTATTCTCAAAAAATTGATTCCTGCTCTCGACACTTTCGAGCAAGAAACTAAAATTGATCTTAGAGTATCCGGAATGCCTTATATCAGAACCCTGAATGCGCAGACCATTATGGATGAGATTGGGATTTTTATTGGTGCTGCGCTCTTAGTCACTTCTCTTTTGTTCTTTTTCTTCTTTAGAAGTTTCAGAGCTACTTTAATTTCTATAATTATCGTAATTATTGGCGTAATGTGGTCCTTTGGAGTTCTAGGATTATTACACTATGAAATAACCGTACTAACGGCCTTAGTTCCCTCATTAATAATTGTAATCGGAATTCCAAATTGTATTTTTCTGACAAATAAATACCATCAGGAATATAAAATTCACGGTAATAAAGCCAAAGCTTTGCAACGAGTTACAACCAAAGTGGGTATGGCCACTCTAATGACTAATCTTACTACTGCAATTGGTTTTGCTACATTCGTTGCCTCAAATAATAAAATTCTATTGGAATTTGGTGTCGTAACTGCTATTAATATCATGGGGCTTTTCTTTCTATGTCTAATCGTAATCCCTATTTTTCATAGTTATGTTCCACCACCCAAAGAACGTCATTTAGAACATCTAGACCGAAACTATGTAAAAGTATTTATGGATTGGATTTTAAGGAACGTTAAAACCAACCGTTTTTCAATTTATGTAGTTGCTATAATATTATTAGTGATTAGTATTATCGGTATTTACAAAATGCGGATCTCAGGTAGCTTGATTGAAGACATGCCTCAAAAAGCACCCTTTTTCCAAGACATTGTGTTTTTTGAAAAAGAATTTGACGGAGTAATGCCCCTCGAAATAATGATTGACACCAAAAGAAAAAAAGGTGTAATGAAATTATCTACGATCAAACGAATGGAAGAATTGGAAGAAACAATTAATGAAATTCCAGAGTTATCAAAACCCCTTTCAATTGTAAATCTTGTGAAATATTCAAAACAAGCTTATTACAATGGGAATCCAGAATATTACGAATTGCCAACATCGCAAGAGCAAAACTTTATATTGGCCTATGCTAAAAATGCAACTAAAAATTCCAAAGACAATCTCATGAAAAGCTATGTGGATGCTACAGGCCAATTTGCGCGTATCACAACCTTTATGAGAGACGATAGTGGAGACAAAATGGCAAAAATAGAAAGCGAAATTCGAAAAAAAGCAGACAAAGTTTTTCCTGCCGACCAATATAACGTAATTATTACTGGAAAAGCGCTAGTTTTCCAAAAAGGAACAGGTTATTTACTAGACAATCTACTTTCCTCCTTGGTTTTCGCCTTTTTCTTAACCTCTCTTTTGGTAGCTTTTATGTTCCGATCCTTCAAAATGGTTTTGGTTTCAATAATCCCAAATTTATTACCGCTTTTATTAACAGCAGGAATCATGGGCTTTTTAGACATTCCACTAAAACCTTCTACAATATTAGTATTCGGAATAGCCTTTGGACTTTCTGTCGATGACACCATTAGATTCTTGGCTCAATATCGTGAGGAATTAAAGAAAAATAATTGGAAAATCCGTAAGTCGGTATATGCAACCTTTACAGAATCTGGACTAAGTATGTTTTATACTTCTATCGTTTTATTTTTTGGATTCTCAGTCTTTATGCTTTCTAGTTTCGGCGGAACTATCGCCTTAGGAGGTTTAGTTTCTTTAACACTTTTATTCGGAATGTTGTCAAACTTAATGCTATTACCTGCTTTAGTTTTGACTTTAAATAAAACATTAGCCAACGAACAAGAATTTATTGAACCTAAAATTAATATTATCGAACGAAGCGATGCCGAAATAGATGATTTTGAAAATAAAAATCAGAAAAAAAAGGAATGATTTTCTTAATTAAACCAAACAATTTTTCATAAATCTAGAAACGATAAAGAATTGTTTGCACTAGATTGTTATCATCTTCCCATAATTTTTCTACTAGACTCCCATAAATACGATATCCACCCTTATCGCTAGGACAATAAGGAACAAGACGAATAGCTTCTGAAAATCCATGTTTTTAAGCTAGTCGAAATCATAAAATAGAAGCAAATACAAACAAATGAATTATATTTGCAGTACTATTGTAAGCCAAATTTTAATATCAATTTTATAATTATAATGAAACACACCAGAGTAAAAGACCTGCTAAACAGTACAACTACGCTTCATGAAGTGAATGCGAAAGGTTGGGTGAGAACTTTTAGAAATAATCAATTCATTGCGTTAAATGACGGTTCAACCATAAATAATATTCAATGTGTTGTCGATTTTGAGAATACTGCCGAAGAAACCTTGAAAAGAATTACAACTGGAGCCGCTGTTTCCGTGACTGGAACTTTAGTAGAAAGTAAAGGTGCTGGACAAAAATATGAAATTCAGGTCGCTAAATTAGAGATTTTGGGAGATTCGGATGCAGAGAAATTTCCGATGCAACCAAAAAAACACTCCTTAGAATTTCTTCGTGAAAACGCCCATTTGAGAGTTCGTACAAATGCTTTTGGCGCAATCATGAGAGTGCGTTCTGTCTTATCTTATGCCGTTCATAGTTATTTTCAGGAAAAAGGATTTGTTTACGTAAATACACCAATTATTACAGGTTCAGATGCCGAAGGTGCTGGAGAAATGTTCAAAGTTACAGCCTTACCTTTTGACAATACTCCAAGGACCGAAGATGGGAAAGTGAATTATAAAGAAGATTTCTTTGGAAAAGAAACCAATCTAACAGTTTCTGGACAATTAGAAGGAGAAACTTTTGCAATGGCTTTAGGTCAGATTTATACTTTTGGACCAACATTTAGAGCAGAGAACTCAAATACATCCCGTCATTTGGCTGAGTTTTGGATGATCGAGCCCGAAGTAGCTTTCAATGACTTAGATGACAATATGGATTTGGCAGAGGATTTTATTCAATATGTCATTAAATATGCTCTAGATAAATGCCAAGATGATTTGAAATTTCTGGAAGGTCGATTGATCGAAGAAGAAAAAGTAAAACCTCAAGCAGAAAGAAGCGAAATGGCTTTAATTGACAAATTAAATTTTGTTTTGGAAAATAATTTCAAAAGAGTTTCTTATACCGAAGCAATTGATATTTTAAGAAATTGTAAACCAAATAAAAACAAAAAATTTAGTTACATAATTGACGAATGGGGAGCTGATTTGCAATCAGAACACGAGCGTTATTTAGTTGAAAAACATTTTAAATGCCCAGTTATCTTATTTGATTATCCCGCAAATATAAAAGCATTTTATATGCGATTAAACGAAGACGGAAAAACAGTTCGTGCTATGGATATCCTTTTTCCAGGTATTGGAGAAATAGTAGGTGGCTCACAGAGAGAAGAACGTTTTGATGTTTTAGTCGAAAAAATGAAAGCTCTTGGAATTGATGAAGAGGAATTGTGGTGGTATTTAGATACTAGACGTTTTGGCTCAGCAGTCCACTCCGGCTTTGGTCTTGGTTTTGAAAGATTAGTACTTTTCGTAACTGGAATGACCAATATTAGGGATGTAATTCCTTTTCCTAGAACACCGATGAATGCTGAATTCTAAAAAATTTGTTTGCGGTTCATCGTTGTTGATATTCTGCAACATAAAACCATAAACTTAAATCAATAAAAATGCTTAAGCAATTTTTAAATTTAAAATTATCCCAGAAATTATCTCCTCAACAAATTCAGTTGATGAAGTTAATTCAATTGCCTACGCAAGCTTTTGAACAACGCTTAAAAGAAGAAATGAATGAAAATCCAGCATTAGAAACTGGAAATGAAGAGGAGGAATACGATAAGGAAGAATATGATGACGAGGAATATGATGATTATGAAGACAACGAAAACATCAATACCGAAGAAATCAATATTGATGAGTATTTAAGTAATGATGAAACACCTGATTATAAAACACAAGTCAATAATTATAGTGAAGAAGAACGAGAATCACCTTTAGCAGCTCCAATTAGTTTTCATCAGGATTTAATAAACCAGCTAAACACATTTATATTAAATGATGACGAACGGGATATTGCAGAATTCCTTGTTGGAAGTATCGATGATATGGGATATATTCGAAGAAGCATTCAGGATATTGTAGATGATATGGCTTTCACCCAAGCCATCTATACTGATGAAAAATCAGTAGAAAAAATGATGAATGTTATTCATGAATTAGAACCCTCTGGAGTTGGAGCTCGTGACTTACAAGAATGTCTTTTGTTACAACTCAAACACAAAACACCAACAGAATATGTGGCTATGGCCACGGATATAATAGAAAATCAGTATGATGCTTTTATAAAAAAACATTATGACAAACTGATTCAAAAATACAATGTTTCGAATGAGCAACTTAAAAAAGCGATTCACGAAATAGAAAAACTAAATCCAAAACCAGGTGGGGCTTTTACAGGAAATAATAAAATAACCGAGAATGTAGTTCCCGATTTTGCAATTCGAATTGTTGATGGTGAATTAGAACTGACTTTGAACGGTAGAAATGCCCCAGCACTACATGTTTCCAAAGATTATCAGGTAATGATGCAAACCTATAAGGAGTCCCGTGATAAATCAAATTCCCAAAAAGATGCTGTTCAATTTATCAAACAAAAATTAGATTCGGCCAAGTGGTTTATCGATGCCATAAGACAACGACAAGAAACACTATATGTAACCATGAACGCAATTATGCATTATCAAGAGGAATACTTCCTTGATGGTGATGAAACCAAGATGAAACCAATGATTCTGAAAGACATTGCTGATCTTGTAGGTTTAGACATTTCAACAGTTTCTCGCGTTGCTAATAGTAAATACGTTGAAACTCCATACGGAACCAAATTAATAAAAGAATTCTTCTCTGAAGCGATGAAAAATGATCAAGGTGAAGATGTTTCTACACTCGAGATTAAAAAAATTCTACAAAATACAATTGAAGAAGAAGACAAACATAAACCACTTCCAGACGATCGCCTAGCGGAAATTCTTAAAGAAAAAGGCTATCCAATTGCTAGAAGGACAATTGCCAAATACAGAGAATTACTAGATATTCCTGTTGCCAGAATGCGCAAAAAAATGTAAATAAACTTCTGTACTTCATTAATAAAAAACTCTTTTCCTTTCCGAAAAGAGTTTTTTATTATTGCTATTTTATTTATTTTGGAAATGAATTCCATAATATCTGTAGTTTAAATCTTACATTAAATAGAATATTTAAAAATAATGATTCAAAACGAAAAATAGCTACTTAACTTAGAGTAAATTTGTTGCTGTAGTCCTAAAAAACTACTTCTTTAAACAAAACAATTACGTGCATTAATACTTCCAATAATGTATATCTGTGTAATGTTTTTATTGTATTTAAATAATTACTTTCAATGAAATTAGAACGATGCTGTTTAAATTAAACAGATAGGTGTTATAGTATTAAATTGTAGTTAATAATATAAAAGCAAGCAATAATTTATCACCAATACACTATTAAATCATGTTCAAAAAATTCAAAAGTTCAGAAATTATTATTCTAATTGTTGTGGTTGTTTTAATATTCGTCTCAGAATATTTTTACATCATAATGAAAAATCCACTCCATGCAATTTTTATCGGCTTATGGCCGCCTACAATTATGTCACTGCTCATTTATCTAAATTTAAAAAGCAAACAATAATATGGATAATATTGTATTAATAGCTTTCACAATAGTACTTGTGATTTCATTCACTGCTTTTGGAATTTCGACTTTTGCGGAATTCAAAAACATTAGTGAAGAAAATAATCCAAACAGAAATAGAAAAAGCGGAATAATATCGGTTTTCCTTCGGTTTCTTGGAAAGAATATGGATACTTAAATCCCATGAGTTGATAAAAATTTAAAAGGAGTAAAACCCTAACTATAATAAAATGATTTTATGGTTAGGGTTTTTATTTACAAAAAAACTAAAATGCAACAACTACAATATTAGATTCTCTATATTTGTTAAGTAAAAACAACTACTTGAAAAAAATAATCACCTCATATTCTTACCTGTTTCACCCTATTTTTATTCCATTTTTTGGAACCTTACTTTATTTTTTCCAAAACATTAATTATTTTGATATCAGACAAATTTATCTGGTACTAATACAAGTCAGTATTATCAGTGTCTTCATTCCAATCTCCTTTTTTTATCTTTTAAAAACACTGGGGTTAGCGGATTCACTAATGCTCGACAAATTAAATCAGCGAAAAATTCCCTTGATTGCTCAAGTTTTCTTAACGGGAATTCTGATTCAAAAAAGCATTAAAATAGAGTTAATGCCTGAATTGTATTTTTTCTTTCTAAGTGGCTTAATTAGTTTAATAGCTGCATTAACACTTCTGTTTCTTAAAATAAAAGCCAGCTTACACCTTCTTGGAATCAGCTCACTAACTACTTTTATGATTGGTTTAAGCATTCACAATCAAATAAATATACTTTATTTCATTGCTTTATTGTTACTTATAAATGGATTGGTCGCAAGCTCTAGGCTAATACTAAATGCACACACACCCAAAGAATTAGGTATAGGTTTTATCTTAGGTACAATTCCACAACTTATTTTATGGTATTTTTGGTTATAAAATATAAAACATCAAACCCAAATTCAACGTATTTAATCCGATGGATTCCGAATAAATCGTGGCCGAATTTTTAAAAAGTGGAGTGATTCCATAATAGGCATAGAAATTCCATGTATTATAACCTACCGTTAGATAAGTTCCTAAACGCAGTTTATTTAAATCTTGGTTATCGGATATCTTTCGGGTTACTTGATTAGCAACATAAACATAATTATCATAAATTGAATAACTAATCTTAAAACCAGCATAAATTCTCCAAAACTTGTGGCTTTCTGGGGTAGAAGTTCGCCATCGAAATTCAACAGGAAGGTCAACAAAAACTTGTTCTAACTTATTTTTACTAAAAGAAGAGATAGTTTCAAGAGCAGAATATTCATAGGACTGATCCGTTTCAAGTACCGATAAATTCTGAAAATACTTATTATAAGACAACCCCAAACCACTTGCAATAGCTATAGTTCTATTCTTGTTTAGTGGCATATCCCGAAGAAAACCTGCTGTAAATCCGGAAGAAAATTTTTCCTGTGAAATACTTTTAGGCCTATTAATTAAAAGATTATAGGTAAAACCAAAATAAAATTGATCTTCTCGATACAAAGAATCAACTTCAATAATAGAAGAAAGAGATTTCGTTTCTTGAGCAAAAATAGGCACAATAGAAAAAAAAAGAAGAAATTTAAACAACAATTTCATAGGGTTTATTTTGGGACATAAAATTACAAAAAAACATCATTAAAACTTAACTTAAAAAGTTTAGATATTAAAATGTAAATTTGTTTCAGAGCAAATTGAATTTTATGTTCAACTAAAAACAATTTTTCTGATATGGAGAATAATCAACACGAGCAGTATGAGTATGCCAGAAGAAGAATAAAACAGAAGAAACGTTTGTATTTTCATCTAATCCTATTTTTCATTGGAAGTATTTTTATATTTTTTGATAATATTTTTTTAAATATTGGAAAACCCCATATCTGGTACAAATGGGTGGTTTCACTTTGGCTATTTATTTTTATTATCCATTTAATAAAAGTTTTTCTAATTGACTGTTTTATGAATAAAAACTGGGAGAGAACCCAAATTGACATATTGGTAGGGCGTCAAAAAAGAAAAATTGAACAATTGCAATCTGAATTAGATACCGAAAAATAAAATAATGATTATAATAATTGCAGCAGCGGCTCAAAATAATGCCTTAGGTAAAGATAATGCTATCATTTGGCATTTACCCGATGACTTTAAAAGATTTAAAGCTCTAACTTCAGGCCATCATATTATTATGGGCCGAAAAACTTTTGAAAGCTTCCCAAAACCATTACCAAACAGAACGCACATTGTTATCAGTCGCCAAAAAAATTATAATCACCAAGGTTGTATTGTAGTAGATTCTATGGAAAAAGCAATCGAAATTTCTCCAAAAGAAGAAGATCTTTATATTATTGGCGGAGGTGAAATTTATAATCTAGGACTGCCTTTTGCAGATAAAATTGAGTTAACGCGCATTTTTGAAAATTTTAAAGCAGATACCTTTTTTCCAGAAATTGAAGCTAGTAAATGGGAATTATCAAAGGAAGAACTTCATCAAATAGATGAAAAACACAAATACGAATTCAGTTTTGAAACCTATATCCGAAAATAAAAAAAACACCCTAAATATTTAGAGTGTTTTTAAACTAACTGGATTAAACACAAAATCTGTATTGGGTCCTTATCGTATAACCTGATAGGTTAAAATAAATAATACTACCATTAAAATTATTCCACTTGATAAAATAATAATATTGGCAGTTTTTTGAGAATAATTCTCAAAAAAACCTTTAATGCCAAATACCACGAAGGCATTAAAGACGAAAAAAACTAAAATTTCCAAAAACAAATTTAAACCAAAGAACGTATTTTGCACTTCTAAATTAGGGTCATAAGGAATGACTCTAGCGATAATACTAATAAGAACAAATGAGATAAAAAATGCAAGAATTATCCATTTATACTCCGTTAATAAAAATCTTGTTAACATAATCTGTTTTTGTTAGTTGCAATTCTGTAAAATTGAACAATAAAAATAAAAACCACAATACCCTAATTTAGTGATTTTTTACCTCACCAATATTAGTGATAAGAAATTTCTTACTTTATAAGTTAAGGTCTTATTTTACTTCTTATCATATAAGTCCTTAGCCCTTTTTATATTTCCGAAACTAATTTAGAGATTGTTTTGTTTGTAGTACATTTGTAAAAAATAATTAAAATGCCAAAAACTATCACACCCTATAAAGAATCTTCACTAAGCAAAAAAGAACAGGTGGCCCAAATGTTTGATACTATCTCAGGAAATTACGACGGATTAAATCGTGTAATTTCTTTTGGAATTGATATCAAATGGAGAAAGAAAGTGCTAGCTTTTGTAGCAGCAACAAATCCAAAAAATATATTAGATATAGCTACTGGAACAGGTGATTTGGCTATTTTAATGGCTGAAACCAAAGCTGAAAAAATAATAGGCCTAGATATTTCAGCAGGTATGTTGGAAGTGGGTGTCAAAAAAATTGCTAATAAAAAACTTGTTAATAAAATAGAAATGCTTTTAGGGGATTCAGAAAATATGCCTTTTGATGACAATACATTTGATGCAATCACAGTTGCCTTTGGAGTAAGAAACTTTGAAAATCTGGACAAAGGTTTGGTTGAAATACTGCGTGTATTAAAACCAAATGGGATTTTTGTAATATTAGAAACATCAAACCCAACAATATTTCCTTTTAAACAAGGCTATGTTTTTTATACCAAAAATATACTTCCTCTTATTGGCAAACTGTTTTCTAAAGACAATGCAGCCTATGGTTATTTATCTGAATCTGCTTCAGTTTTCCCTTTTGGCGAAGCTTTAAACAATATTTTAAGAAATAATGGGTTTATAGATGTTGTTGCTTTTCCTCAAACATATGGGGTAGCTACAATTTATACCGCTTCTAAAAAATAAGATGAGAAAATCAATTGCTATACTTCTATTATTTTATGCTGCCTTCAGTCAGGCACAATATTCTAAAGGATTGTTTAGTAAAGAACCTATATTAAATCAGGAAAATTTTGACAAGCAAAGAATTTATTATGGCTATTTTTTAGGCTTTAATAGTTATGATTTTAAGTTCAGCTATAGTAATCCTGCTCCCGCTGCTGGAACTATTAATAACAATTCCGATATTTTAGTAGATCGTACAACCGGATTTAATGTAGGTTTAGTGGGCGATATAAGACTACAGGATTACATTAATCTTCGTTTTGAACCAGGTTTATATTATACACAACGCATTCTTAATTACCGCAATCAAACTGGTGTAGCTTCCTTCAGAGAAGTGGGTGCAACCTACTTACATTTTCCTTTATTGCTTAAGTTCTCTTCACTTCGAACGGGAAATATCAGACCCTATTTAGTTGGTGGTATTTCAGCTACACTCAATTTAGGAAGTAATTCTAAGTCTAAAGACGATAATTATCAACAAGTATTTAGGGTAAAACCTTGGACACAAAACTACGAAATAGGATTTGGAATTGATTTATATTTAGAATACTTCAAATTCTCGCCATCTATTAGAGGTGTATTTGGTCTGGGAGATGAATTAATAAGAGATACTGATCCAAATAGTCCTTGGACTGGAAACATTAGCTCCATGAAAACTCGGGCTATTTTAGTGAATTTCACTTTTCACTAATATAAAAAATTCAATCAATTAAAATTTCTTCTAAATTCACTCAAAACAATTGAAGTTGCAGTTGCAACATTTAGGCTTTCAGTTTGTTTTAATTTTCCAAATCTTGGAATCGTTAGCCGCTCTTCAATAATTTGTTCAATACTTTCCGAAATACCATTTGCTTCATTACCCATAACTATGATTCCATCTTGCGGAAGCTGCACAGTATAGATGTTTTTTCCGTCCATAAAAGTTCCAAATACTGGAATACTACTGTTTTTTAAAAAAGAATTTAAATCAAGATAATTCACATTGACCCGACTAAGGGAGCCCATACTCGCTTGAACAACTTTTGGGTTAAAAAGATCGACTGTACTAGTGGAACAAACCAACTGTTCTATACCAAACCAATCACATAGTCTAATAATTGTACCTAAATTTCCTGGATCCCGTATATCATCTAAGGCCAATATCAAACCCATTTGATTTATTTCCCGAACTTTTGGAATTTTAAAAATAGCCAAACAACTGTTGGCCGTATTTAAAGCACTAATTTTTTTTAAATCATCTTCCGAAACTATTGTTTTCTTAGATTCCAATACTTCTTTAAAATCAGACTTACTGCTATACAAATGAACAAGTTCAAAATTAGATTGTAAAAATTCTTGTATCACTTTTACCCCTTCAGCAAAAAATAGTTCTTCCGCTATACGGTACTTTTTTAGTTGCAAACTCGTTATTAATTTTATTTGGTTTTTACTAACCATAGAAATAATGTACTTTTGAATTAAATATTTCACAACCCTTGAGAAAATCCATTACAAAAATATCATTATTTATTCTAATAGGAATACTTATATCAGCTTGTATGGCCGAAAAAAGAGTTCCAGACGGTAAAAAACTATTGATACGAAATGAACTTCTAGTGAATTCCAAAAAAGAAAAAAGCGAAGAAATTCTAAACCAACTCTATCAAAAACCAAATACCTCTCTCTTGGGATTTAAACTGCGACTGAATTTATATAATTTGGCCAAGATAAAACACGACTCCATCTATAAATCCAAGTTTATTCAAAACCCACGAAAATACAAACAACTATCTAAATGGCTTTCAGCTAAACAGGTTAATAGGCTTCGACAATCTTTTTGGTATGCTGGAATTCATGATTTCTTGGCTAAAACTGGCGAACCTCCTATCATATTAGACCCTAAAAGTGCTGAAAAATCAGCATTAAGATTGAAATCATATTATTTTAATAATGGCTATTTTAACGCCTTGACCCAATTTAAAATAGATTCTGTTAGCGCTAAAAAAGCAAAAGTCAAATATACTGTAACTACTGGGAATGCCTATATTTTAGATTCCCTAAAAACAACTATTCTATCTCCTATTCTGGATTCTATCTATAAAACTAAGAAATCGAATTCCTTTGTTATAGTAGGCAAACAATATAAAACTACTGATTTTGATAACGAAAGAAACCGAATAACTACTGATTTTAGAAATAACGGAGCCTTTCTTTTTCAACAAAATTATATCAGTTTTGATATTGATACCATCAATAAAAAAGCAAAAGCCAATATAAATCTTAAAATAAATGATTACAGTGTCAGACAAGGGGATTCTACAAAAACCCGACCTTTTAAAATTTATAAAATCAGTGATGTAAATATCTATACTGACTATTCAAGTTCTAATTCCAGACTGCGAACAAAAGATAGCACCGCTCTGATTTACAAAAACTTCACCTTATATAGTAAAGGAAAACTAAAGTACGACCCAAAAGCAATAACCAATGGGGTTTTCATAGTAAAAGGGGGACTTTTTGCTGACTACAAAACGACTTTAACCACTCGCTATCTTTCAAATCTAAAAGTATTTAATTACCCTACCATCCAATACGATATCGATCCAAAAGACAGTACCGGAAATTCTTTGCGGGCAAACATCTATTTAACACCAAGAAAAAAATATGGTTTCGGAACCTCATTTGACCTTACCCATTCTAATATCCAAGACTTTGGAATGGCAGCAACTACCTCACTGTCCATTCGAAATATCTTTAATGGAGCCGAAACATTTGATATTTCCGCAAAAGGGAACATCGGCTCCTCCAAAGATTTAGCGAATCCTAATGATAACTTTTTTAATGTCTCCGAATATGGTTTAGATATGCGACTAAGTTTTCCTCGAATATTTATGTTTTTCAATACTGATAAAATTATTCCAAAAAGTATGATTCCATATACTACGCTTGGTTCCGGTTACGCAAAACAACAAAACATTGGTCTCGATAAAGAAAGTTTAACCACTTCTCTTATTTATAATTGGACCCCAAAAAGAAATGCAACTGCCCGATTTGAGTTTTTAAATATTCAATTTATAAAAAACATCAATTTAGGTAACTATTTTAAAGTATATGGTTCCTCGTATAATACCTTGAATACAATTGCCAGAACATATGCTGTAAATCCAAATTATTTTAATGAGAGTAACAACCTTACCATAGATAGCGGAACTAACGGATTTTTAAATGATGTTTTAGGAACTACTCCAACAGTTGCTTTATCTGCTGCTGATCAAAGAACCGTCAGAAGTATCGACGAACGAAAAACGAGATTAACAGAAAACAATCTAATAATGTCATCTGCTTTTAGTTACTCAAAAACTACAAAATCCGATATCAAAGATGAAGATTATTATGGTTTTAAAACAAAAATTGAATCCGCAGGAAATACTTTATCGCTGTTAGCTAAAGCATCCAGACAAGTTAAAAATCAAAATGTAAGCAATACAATTTTCCAAGTTGAATACTCCCAATACATTAAAACAGAAGCAGAATACATAAAACATTTTGATTTAGGGAGAAGAAAAGTACTGGCTTTTCGGAGTTTTCTTGGTATTGCCATTCCTTATGGAAATTCAAATAGTATTCCATTTTCGAGAAGTTATTTTGCAGGTGGTTCAAATGACAACAGAGCCTGGCAAGCCTATTCACTAGGCCCTGGACGTAGTGGGGCCGTAAACGATTTTAATGAAGCCAATTTAAAAATTGCTATGAGTGCCGAGTTTAGATTCAACTTTATCGGACAATTAAACGGTGCCCTTTTTGTTGATGCTGGTAATATTTGGAATGTTTTAGACAATGTAACGGATGAAAAAGCCATCTTTAATAGCTTTGCCTCCTTAAAAGATACCGCAATTGGTTCTGGATTCGGCTTTAGATATGATTTTAGCTTTTTTGTTGTTCGACTGGATTTGGGCTTTAAAACCTATAATCCGGCCGATTTAACCAATAAAAAGTGGTTCCGCGATTATAATTTTAATCACTCCGTACTAAATATTGGAATAAATTATCCTTTCTAAAAATTTAAATTATTATTTTTGTACTCTTTAATTTTAAACCAAAATACAATTAACATGGCTCATAACATTAAACCTGGCGTTGCTACTGGAGATCAAGTACAAGAAATTTTTAGATATGCTAAAGAAAAAGGATTTGCACTTCCCGCTGTAAACGTAACAGGATCAAGCACTATTAATGGTGTATTGGAAACTGCTGCTAAACTTAACGCACCCGTAATTATTCAATTTTCTAATGGTGGTGCCATTTTTAACGCAGGAAAAGGATTGTCAAATGCTAATGAAAGAGCAGCTATTGCTGGTGGAATCGCTGGCGCAAAACACATTCATACTCTTGCTGATGTTTACGGTGCTACTGTAATTTTGCATACGGACCATTGTGCAAAAAAATTATTGCCTTGGATTGATGGTTTATTAGATGCGTCTGAAAAACATTTTACTGAAACAGGAAAACCTTTGTTTTCTTCTCACATGATTGACTTATCAGAAGAGCCTATCGAAGAAAATATCGAAATCTGTAAAGGTTATTTGACTAGAATGAGCAAAATGGGAATGACATTGGAAATCGAACTTGGAATTACAGGTGGTGAGGAAGATGGTGTTGACAACTCTGATGTAGATAGCTCAAAATTATACACACAACCTTCTGAAGTGTCTTACGCTTACGAAGAATTATTAAAAGTGAGTCCTAGATTTACTATTGCCGCTTCTTTTGGAAATGTTCATGGTGTTTACAAACCAGGAAATGTGAAATTGACTCCTAAAATATTGAAAAACTCTCAGGATTATGTTCAAAACAAATTCAACACAGGACCAAATCCTGTTGATTTCGTTTTCCACGGTGGTTCAGGTTCTACTTTAGAAGAAATTAGAGAAGGCATCAGTTATGGTGTTGTAAAAATGAATATAGATACAGATTTACAATTTGCTTTCACAGAAGGAATCCGCGATTATATGGTTAAAAATATTGATTATTTGAAAACTCAAATCGGAAATCCTGATGGTGCAGAGTCTCCAAATAAAAAATTCTATGACCCAAGAAGATGGGTACGCGAAGGAGAACTTACTTTCAACGCTAGATTAGAACAAGCTTTTGCAGATTTAAATAATGTGAATACGCTTTAAAAATAAAAATTACACCTTATGTAAATAGGTTTTTCCCTATATCACAAGGCGTAATTTAACAGACAACTACACAATATGGCTTGGTTTAAACGAACAGAGAAAGGAATTACTACCGCAACCGAGGACAAAAAAGATGTTCCTAAAGGATTGTGGTATAAATCCCCGACAGGAAAAATTATCGATGCTGACGAATTAGCCCGAAATCTATGGGTAAGTCCTGAAGACGGTTTCCATGTCAGAATTGGTAGTGCCGAATATTTTGAAATTTTATTCGATGGTAATGAATTTACAGAACTAGACAAAAACATCACCTCCAAAGACCCTTTGCATTTTACGGATACAAAAAAATATGCTGACCGTTTGAAAGATGCAATGGAAAAAACTAAACTCAAAGATGCCGTTCGTACCGCTGTTGGGAAATCAAAAGGTAAAGATTTAGTGGTCTGCTGCATGGATTTCGCCTTCATTGGCGGATCTGTTGGAGCTGTTGTAGGTGAAAAAATTTCGAGAGGTATTGATTATTCTATAAAAAATGAAATTCCTTTTGTCATGATTTCAAAATCAGGCGGAGCACGTATGATGGAAGCTGCTTATTCTTTGATGCAATTGGCAAAAACGGCTGCTAAACTAGCGCAACTAGCCGATGCAAAGATACCGTATATTTCGCTTTGTACCGATCCAACGACTGGAGGAACTACAGCATCTTATGCCATGTTAGGAGATATTAATATTTCTGAACCCGGAGCCCTAATTGGTTTTGCAGGACCTAGAGTCGTAAGAGATACTACTGGTAAAGATTTACCAGAAGGTTTTCAAACAGCCGAATTTGTTCTGGAACATGGATTCCTAGATTTCATAACACCCCGAAAGGAACTCAAAGACAAAATCAATTTGTATATCGATTTAATTCAAAACATCAATATTAGATAAATATAAAATCCCGATCTGTCGGGATTTTTTTTTGTTTTCATTCCAATCATTATCCAAACTTCAATTAACCAAATCGAGGACAATTTTTTTAAGTAAATTTATACGTTTTATTAGTAATACATCATTTGAAAAGTAACTAATTAAAAACTACATTCCTGTTCTTATTGCCTCTACTGGATCTAATCTTGAGGCCGAAATAGCAGGCAAAATTCCAGATATTAAACCAATTAAGGCCGCTAATCCTGACCCTACGACTATATTTCCTAGACTAAGAATAAATTCAAAATCCAAGACCTTTGTCATTACTAGAGAAATAATCCAAACTAAAAATAGACCGATAATTCCACCTATAACCGATAGGATAACAGCTTCAAATAAAAACTGCAATAAGATAAACCGATTTTTAGCGCCTAAGGATTTTTGTATTCCAATTAGATTGGTTCTTTCTTTAACCGAAACAAACATGATATTGGCAATACCAAAACCACCAACTAGCAGAGAAAAACCCGCTATAATCCAACCTACAACATTCATCTTTCCTATTACACCGTCAATTAGATCCGTGAAACCCGATAATACATTAATGAAAAAATTATCAATATCACCAGTTTTTACGCCTCTATAGTTTCGCAGCTTCTGAGTTATCTCAGCTCTAAAAGCAGGAATGTCAATCCCTTCATTAGGTTTTAAAATAATAACCGGTGTTAAAAAATCAGCATTGTCTCCATATTGCCTTCTCAAAAAATTAGAAGGAACATAGACCGAAGTATCACTGCTATCACCAAAAAAGCCCTTTCCCTTTTTCTTCAAAACACCAATAACACTAAAGTTTTGACCGTATAATCGAACTTTCTGCCCTATTGCTTCACTATTTTCATAAAGGCCCTGAGCAACATCATATCCCAAAACAATGACAGCAGATCCTGAATTCGATTCCGATTCATTATAAAATCGTCCTTCCTGAAAATCTAGTTTCTGTATCCCATCAAATTCATACGAAACCGGCACTACAGTAATGTCACTTACAGTTTTGGCCTCAAATTTTATGTTTTCCGTTTTGGTGAAAAATTGATAACATAGGTTTTCAGCATCTGGTAATGAGGATTTAAGATATTGATATTCATCATAAGTTACATTTGGAAACTGTTCTCTTTTCCATTGCGGTATTTCAGATGGTCCAAAAGAAAATCGCATCAAGTAAATGGTATTCTTATCTAGGCTACTCAAATCTTTTTTGATCTTTCGATCTAATGAATCCACTGCAGTAAGTACCGCAATAATTGAAAATATACCAATGGTTACACCTAATAATGAAAGTAATGTACGCAATTTATTATTGCGAAGGGCATTCATTGCAAAAGTAAAACTCTCTTTGAGCAATCGAAGGTAAACGATCATAAAAACAAAAATTAGGCAGGCGTAAAATTCATTATTTTTAATTCAAAAACCTAATAAATTCTTTCTAGTAAATAGGTAGTTCGTTTTCTAATATTGTTACAGAATTAGATTGAAAATTTTATTAATAAAATTAAAAAAAAAACTACTTTTGCACTTCCAAAAATAACTACAAATGAGCACAACTAAAACGATTCAATCAGCCTTAATATCAGTGTATTCTAAAGAAGGTCTAGAGCCGATAATTCGTAAACTACACGAAAATAATGTTACACTTTATTCTACAGGTGGTACAGAAGATTTTATAAAAAATATTGGGATCCCTGTTGTGGCAGTTGAAGATGTAACTTCATACCCTTCTATTCTTGGTGGAAGAGTAAAAACCTTACACCCAAAAATATTTGGAGGAATTCTAAATCGTCAGGACAACGAAACTGATGTTCAACAAATGGAAGAATATAAAATTCCACAAATAGACTTGGTTATTGTAGACTTATATCCTTTTGAAGATACAGTTAAATCAGGAGCTTCTGAAAGTGATATAATCGAAAAAATAGATATTGGTGGTATTTCTCTAATTCGGGCTGCAGCTAAAAATTTCAAAGACACTGTGATTGTTGCTTCAGTTAATGAATATGCGCTACTACTTGATTTAATATCTTCTCAAAATGGTGGAACTACATTAGAAAATAGAAAACTTTTAGCAACTAAGGCTTTCCATGTTTCTTCTAATTACGATACGGCTATCTTTAATTATTTCAATACCGACGAAACCTATTTTAAAGAAAGCTTGGCCAACGGTCAAATTTTACGTTATGGAGAAAATCCCCATCAAAAAGGATTCTTCTTCGGTGATTTTGACGCCATGTTTACCAAATTAAACGGTAAAGAATTATCCTATAATAATCTCTTAGATGTTGATGCGGCGGTAAACTTGATTTTAGAATTCAAAAATGAAGAACCTACATTTGCAATTTTAAAACATAATAACGCTTGTGGATTAGCTACTAGAAGCACCATGATACAAGCCTACCTTGACGCTTTAGCTGGGGACCCAACTTCCGCTTTTGGCGGGGTTTTAATTGCCAATGCAAATATTGATACCGCTACAGCTGAAGAAATTAGCAGCCTATTTTGCGAAGTGGTGATTGCCCCTTCCTTTGATGAGGAGGCAATTGCTATATTAGAAAAAAAGAAAAACCGAATTATATTAGTTCAAAAACAAACCGAATTACCCAACAAACAAGTTCGTACTTGTCTTAATGGTCTTTTAGTTCAGGAAAAAAACAATAGTACTGACAATAAAAAAGATCTTAAAACCGTTACAATTACAGCTCCAAGTCCTCAAGAAATTGAAGATTTGTTGTTTGCTTCTAAAATCTGTAAAAACACCAAATCAAATACTATTGTTTTTGCCAAAAACAAAACCTTAATTGCTTCCGGAACAGGTCAAACTTCAAGAGTTGACGCTCTAACACAGGCCATTGAAAAAGCAAATACTTTTGGATTTAGTTTAAAAGGTGCAGTCATGGCTAGCGATGCTTTTTTTCCTTTCCCTGACTGTGTTGAAATTGCCAAAAATGCAGGAATAACAGCAGTTATTCAGCCTGGAGGCTCTATAAAAGATGAATTAAGCATCAATTATTGCAATGAAAATAAACTTGCAATGGTATTTACAGGAACAAGACATTTTAAACATTAATTTGTTTAACTTTGTACTTCATTATTTTTTTTAATAATTAAACCCTTAAAAAACTTATGGGATTTTTTGATTTCATGACTGAGGATATAGCAATTGACCTCGGTACCGCCAATACACTTATTATACACAATGACAAGGTAGTTGTTGATAGCCCTTCTATAGTAGCAAGGGATCGAGTATCCGGAAAAATAATTGCCGTAGGTAAAGAGGCAAGTATGATGCAGGGTAAAACCCATGAAAACATCAAAACAATACGCCCCTTGAAAGATGGTGTTATAGCCGATTTTGATGCCTCAGAGAAAATGATAAGTTTATTCATAAAGAGCATTCCTGCTTTAAAGAAAAGAATGTTTACTCCTGCCTTAAGAATGGTAGTATGTATTCCTTCTGGGATTACCGAGGTTGAAATGCGTGCAGTAAAAGAATCTTGTGAGAGAGTAAACGGAAAAGAAGTATATCTTATACACGAGCCTATGGCTGCTGCTATAGGTATCGGAATCGATATTATGCAACCTAAAGGAAATATGATTGTCGACATCGGTGGAGGAACTACCGAAATTGCTGTTATCGCTTTGGGCGGTATTGTTTGTGACAAATCGGTTAAAATTGCCGGTGATGTTTTTACAAATGATATTGTTTATTACATGAGAACACAACACAACCTTTTTGTTGGAGAAAGTACCGCTGAAAAAATAAAAATTACTATTGGTGCTGCTCTAGAAGAATTAGAAACTCCTCCAGAAGACATGTCGGTTCAAGGGCGTGATTTATTGACCGGAAAACCAAAACAAGTTGATGTTTCCTACCGAGAAATTGCTAAAGCTCTGGATAAATCAATTCAACGTATTGAAGATGCTGTTATGGAAACTTTATCTCAAACTCCTCCCGAATTAGCTGCCGACATTTACAATACAGGGATTTACCTTGCTGGTGGTGGTTCTATGTTAAGAGGTCTAGACAAACGTATTTCTCAAAAAACAGACTTACCCGTTTATATCGCAGAAGACCCTTTAAGAGCCGTAGTTCGTGGAACTGGCATGGCCCTTAAAAATATTCCGAAATTTAAAAGTATCCTACTAAAATAATCCGTTTGATTAATGCAGCAAATATTTAATTTTATATTTAAGAACAGCCATCGGATGCTGTTTTTGCTGCTTTTGGGCGTTTCCTTGGTACTAACTATTCAATCACATTCCTTCCACAGAAGTAAAGTAATCAGTTCAGCTAATTATTTTACAGGAGGAATCTATGAAAGAATCAATTCCATTAGTGAGTATCTCAATTTAAAAAATGAAAATGACCAATTAGCCCTTGAAAATGCGCGATTAAAAAGCATTATCTTCAGTACAAAAGACACCACTTCTCTCTTGAAAACCACACAAATTAAAGGGATAGACAGCGCTAATATCATTGTATCCAAAGTAATTCACAATTCCTATAACGTTTATGAAAACTACTTGACTATTAATAGTGGAGAAGCTATGGGAGTGAAACAAGATATGGGAGTGATTAACAGTGCGGGAATTATTGGTATAGTGGATCATACTTCAAAAAACTACGCTACCGTTATTTCAATATTAAATGTGAAATCTCAAATTAATGCCAAAATTAAGAAATCAAACCATTTTGGATCACTAGTTTGGAATGGTAAAAATACTGGTTTTGTTCAGCTTATAGATGTGCCAAGACTAGCATCAGTTAGAAAAGGAGACACCATAGTTACCGGTGGCCAATCTGTTATTTTCCCAGAAGGAATTGGTATAGGGATCATTGATAAAATTTTTATAGACAACAAAACAAACTATTATACCTTGAATATCAAACTTTTTAATGATATGACTAACTTAGGTCATGTGTATATAATAAAAAGCAAGGATAGCGAAGAAATAAGTAATTTAGAGAAAAAATCAACGAATGAATAGTGCTACTTTAGTAAATATGGCCCGCTTTATTCTGTTGTTAGCAGCCCAAATACTCGTTTTTAATAATATCGATTTATTTGGTTACGTTAATCCCTTTCCTTATATTTTATTTATAATTCTTTATCCGGTCAACGGAAATAAATCAGTTCTTTTAATTGCTAGTTTTTTCTTAGGAATAACATTGGATTTATTTTCTAATTCTGGAGGTGTTCATACTGCTGCATGCTTAGTTCTAGCCTATTTCAGACCCTTTATTTTTAAGACTTCTTTCGGCTTAAGTTATGAATATCAAACCATTAAACTTAATGATTCATTGACCCCCGAGCGATTTTCATTTATATTAATTGCTGTAATTATACATCACTTGGTATTATTTTTGTTAGAGGTTTTTAAATTAAACTTCATTTTGGAAATTTTACTAAAAACAATACTTAGTACTTTATTTACTACAGTATTCTGCATTATAATAATTTATATTATTAAGCCAAGCAAACGATGAGAAAAGCATTATTGCCTATAATAATTATCATTGGAACTTTTTTATTGGTATCCCGACTGTTTTACTTGCAAGTTATAGATGATTCTTTCAAGTTAAAGTCAGACAACAATGCCATTAAGATTAAGTACGACTATCCGGAACGAGGTTATATCTATGACCGTCATGGAAAATTACTGGTTGCTAATCAACCCTCTTATGACATTATGGTTATACCCCGTGAACTTAAGAATATCGATACTTTAGAATTCTGCAAGCTTCTTAATATTCCCAAAGAAGAATACATACAAATCATAAAAAAAGCTAAAGTATACAGTCCAAGGCTTCCCTCTGTCTTTTTGCCCCAGCTGAACAAACTTGAATTTGCAGCCTTTCAGGAAAAAATCAGAAAGTTCCCTGGCTTTTATATCCAAAAAAGATCCCTTCGAGATTATCAAGTTAACTATGGCTCTAATATTTTTGGATTTATTACTCAAGCCAACGAAAATACTGTTAAGGATAACCCCTATTATAACAATGGAGATTTATTAGGGATGCAAGGTGTAGAACAAAGTTACGAAACAACTTTGCGAGGTGTAAAAGGAGTAAAATACATTCAAAAAGACAAATACAATAGGGAAATTGGCTCCTATAAACAAGGAAAATACGATACCATTGCCAAACAAGGAGAAGATATCAATCTGTCAATCGATGCCGAACTTCAGAAATACGGAGAGGAATTGATGATTAATAAAAGAGGTGGAATTGTAGCTATTGAACCGTCTACCGGAGAAATATTAGCTTTAATTACCGCACCATCTTACGATCCTGCAATATTAGTAGGCCGACAACGATCTAAAAATTATACTCAATTATACCGGGACTCTATTGCAAAACCTTTATATGATAGAGGATTACTTGCAGAATATCCCCCTGGATCACCCTTCAAAATTTTGACCGGTCTAATAGCACTTCAAGAAGGAGTGATAGACGAACAAACTTCTTTTGTTTGCAATCATGGGTTTAGTTATGCCCGAGGTCGTTTTATGAAATGTCACTGTCACGGGGGTGTGATGCAACTTCACCGAGGAATCTATGAATCTTGCAATACCTATTTCGCTAATGTTTACATGAGAACGATAAACAAATATTTAAAGCCCGCTGATGGAGTTGATATCTGGAGCAACCACCTTAAAAGTTTTGGTCTCGGCCAATTCATGGGTTATGACTTGCCTACTGGAAAAAAAGGAAACAGACCTACATCCAAAACTTATAAAAGAATTTATCCAAATGGCGGATGGCGTAGTACTGCAATTGTTTCAAATTCAATCGGACAAGGGGAAGTTTTAATGACACCTATTCAATTGGCCAATATGATGGCTGCTGTTGCGAATCATGGTTTTTATTTTACGCCTCACATCATCAAAAAAATTAAAGGCGAAACTATTGACAAAAAATTTACTACTAAACATAGGACTACCATAGATCAGAAACATTTCCAACCTATGATTGATGGTTTATTCGATGTATTTAACATTGGAACAGCTGCTGCGCTTAAAGTAGATGGGATTGAGATTTGTGGTAAAACAGGTACAGCAGAGAATTTCGCGAAGATTAACGGTAAGAGGGTAAAACTTCAAGATCACTCCATTTTTGTGGCTTTTGCTCCTCGTGTAAATCCTAAGATTGCTATAGCTGTATTAGTAGAAAATGGGTATTGGGGAGCCCGTTGGGCCGGACCAATTACAAGTTTGATGATAGAAAAATACCTAAAAGGTAAAATTAGTCGTACTGACCTCGAAAAACGAATGTTAGAAGGAAGTTTACAGGCCGAATATGCAAAATATACCGGTAAAAAAGTAGTAGATAGTTTATTAGTCAAAAAACCAATAGACCTCAGCACCGATAGTGCCACAGAAAATTAATTCGAGAAATGAAAAACCAAAGTGTAAAAAATAATCTGGACTGGATAAGCGTAATTATCTACATTACCTTAGTGGTAGCAGGATGGCTGAATATCTATTCTTCCTCACTATCTACTGTGGCTGATAATTCCATTTTTGATTTTACCCAAATATATGGCAAGCAAATTCTATTTATATTATTTACTATTCCACTTATCTTTATTATTCTTGCAGTAGATGGTAAATTCTATGAAAAATATGCCTCTGTTATTTTTGTAGCAGCTTTAGTTTTACTCGCTGGACTATTCGTCTTTGGAAAAACAATCGCTGGGCAACGCTGTTGGTATGCCATTGGTAGTTTTACATTACAGCCCTCTGAATTTGCAAAGGCAGCAACCGCATTGGCACTAGCAAAATACCTAAGTGATGTTCAGGTAAATCTTAAAGACCTCAACCGCCAAATTCAAGGATTGCTAATTGTATTTTTACCTATCATGCTGATCCTTCCCCAACCCGATCCAGGTTCGGCTTTGATTTATTCCGTATTTATACTTGTTTTACATAGAGAAGGACTACCTTCATGGTATGTTTGGACTGGTTTTATTGCTATACTTTTATTTGTTCTTGCTCTGGTTTTCGAACCTTGGGCTGTTTCCCTCATGGCTGCTATTGTGATTACCCTCATTTATTTCAGAAGCCGTTTATCCAATAGAAATGTTGTTGCTAGTGCAATTATTTTTGTCCTTATCTCTGGATTTGTGTTCTCTGTTGATTATGTGTTTGACAACGTCTTCAAACAACACCATAGAGATCGTTTCAATATCCTTCTTGGTAAAGAAGTCGACATGAAAGGAATCGGTTACAACACCAATCAATCTGAAATAGCTGTTGGCTCTGGTGGTTGGTTTGGCAAAGGATTCCTCGAAGGTACTCAAACTAAAGGAGGCTTTGTTCCGGAGCAACACACTGATTATATTTTTACCACAGTCGGCGAAGAATGGGGATTCCTCGGCTCAATATTTGTTATAGCACTCTTTGTTGGTTTAATTCTAAGAGTCATCTATTTAGCCGAGAGGCAGAAAACAAAGTTTAGTCGAGTCTACGGCTATTGCGTAGCCGGCATTCTGTTTATCCATTTCTTTGTGAATATAGCCATGGTGTTGGGAATTTTTCCAACGATTGGAGTGCCACTTCCCTTTTTCTCCTATGGTGGTTCCGGACTTTGGGCTTTTACTATTTTGTTGTTTATCTTCCTGAAAATGGATGCTAACAAGGTAAATGAGTGGTAAATACTAAATCATCCTAAAGTTATACCAAACATAGCTATGGCAATAGTGAGGAAAGCGTCCGTCATATCAAATTGATCATCAAACAAATTTATAGCCTCATACTCTTTTTCAAAACTCTCCGCCTTAGTTTTGATTTCGGCTTTTTCTTTTTCATAACGAACTACCTTTTCCTCTAGTTTTCGTATCATTATCAGACTTTGTGGTGTGGAGCTAGTTTTCAATAATTCAATTGTGTTCTCAGTCATGGCCTCTTTGGTGCTTTTAGCCTGATAATAAGACCAAGAATCAATACCATGAGCTTAAGCTTGCGACATAGCTTGTACAATATTACTATCTTTAACATTACAAAGCGTCATAAAGGTAGCCGTGATCGCTACTAAAAGAGCAACTCTCGAATTTATTTTAGTTTTACTCATCTTCTATTTTTAATAATTATCATTATTTAAAGTCAAAAACTTATGTATATTTATTATCCTTTTTTTTCAGCTCTTCAAGCATTATGATAATTTTATCCAATTTATCCACTTCAAGCGAATTCAACTTCACGGCCAAAGCTTCAATTTCAATTTTAGCATCTATGTTTGTTTGATAATCGGCTTCGGCATGCTGTCGGTCTCGGTCGTTTTGACGGTTTTGAGCCATCATAATAATAGGGGCAGCATAGGCAGCCTGCGTAGAAAACAACAAATTCAAAAGTATAAAAGGATATACATCCCAGTGACTAACGAAGGCGAGTATATTCAGTGTCATCCACAACACAACCAAAATAGTTTGTATAATAATAAAGCGCCAGGAACCCATTCCATTTGCAACTGCATCGGCCAATCGATTACCAAAACTTAATGATTCTGTATGTTTTCTATGCCAGTTAATGGGATTTCTCATCTAATCCGAATTTAAAAAAAGTTAGTTTATTCCGTCTTTTTAATCAATGAAATGTACTACTTTTTTAAATACCTTCTAAAAAATAGTAGGATTCATTTATCGGAAATAGAAAAATTATTGATAATATTCGAAAGCATCAATAATATCGAGATAAACGCCGTCAAAACCAGTATCGAGAATTTTCTTCGAATAAGAAGCATCATTTCCAAAAAGAATCTTTTGCCATTCAGGATCCCAATACTTAACTTTGAAATTTCCGGGCCAATTAGGATTCTCCGCATCCAACCAGCTTGGTTTAGTGTTATTCCAAGAGGATTGCCAATAATAACGGTATATTTCAGCTTCACCTACAGACAGATACGAAAGAACTAATCGTTTTCCTCCGTTTGCCTTGTTCTTTAAATGACTTATCTCTTCTGCCGTAAATGGAGTACCATCCTGAAAAAATAAATCCATCACCAATAAATCATAATTACTAGCAGTAACCGCAGCAATAAAATCTGCCTTGGTCAAATAAGTAGAGGGATTAATTAGATAGAGAAAATTTCGGGCTTCGCCCAAAGCTCGAACTGAAAATGAATTTTTATTGTAAACCGGATTTGGAAATGCTGGTATATCGGTTAATAACCTTTGATCTGCAGCAAAAGAAATATAATTCAATTTGGCGTTTTGTTGATAGGAATCTATTACATTGGCTGCTGTCGAACAATAATCGGTTACCATTATTGTTTTTTGAGCAGAATGAGCAAGATCCAAATAAGAGCGCAAACGGTTAGTATCAGATAATAGTGTCGCCTGATCATCTAAAGAATATCCATAAAATAAAACTTCCTGACCAATACCGTCAATAGCATCTAAATAATCAGTAACCAGAGGCGAATTAAGCATTCCATCCGTAGTGATTAATTGTATTCCATTTTGAGGAATCACTTTAAAATTAGGATGTATAGATTTAGTGTAGCTACTCAATCCCATAACCAAATCGCGCATTCTTTGCTTATAAGAAACCGCTGCAGGGGAAACAACCGAAACTAATGTTTCCTTACTAGAACAGGAGTTGAAAATTAGAAATAGAAACAAATAAAGGAGGCTCGTTTTCATATTAACTTTTACAGAAAACGAAAGACCATTTAAAGATAGTATAATAAATAGACCTAATACCTTTAAAATCGTTGAATAGCTTAAAAGTGACCTTAAAGCTAAGAAAATAAATAGGCTTCTTATATAGGATCTCAACTCAGACTTTAATTCTGATTTAGCCAAACAATTGGCTCAAACCTTATCCAATCATCCAAAAAATACAAAACCCCATAACTACATTGCAGATATGGGGTTTTAATAATTTATTTAAACACTAGTCTATTTATCTTTCTTAGATACAATACCTTTTTTAAGTGCTGATTTAGGTTGTAAATCCGCTAACACGTTAATGGCCTCTTCTACATAAATATCTTTAGAAAGACTTTCATGCCAAATAGCTCTCTTTTCTTTAAGCGAAATATCTGTCTTCATAAGCTCCTGCTCTGAAGGTAAAGAAGTAAAAATCAAATCGTTTTTATAATCCGCAATTGACTTATATTTCTTTGCCGTTTCTTCAATTTCAGACTGCTCTGATTTAAATTTGTCCATATTCAGACTATAAATACTAGCTTTGTTCCTTTCGTCAATCCATTTCGCATTTTCCTGAATCAGCTTGAACTTATCATTCAACGCAATTCTTTTTTTGCTATTCGCAATGGCCTGATCAAAACTACCCTGTTTATCCCATATAGTATAGGTTGCCGGGTCGATCTTGTCCCATGGCATTGCATTGTCGGTATCACGCTCACCCATTTTTAAATAAGCATAACGGTCTGGCATAGCAATATCACTACTTACACCTTCTAGCTGTGTCGATCCGCCATTAATTCTGTAAAATTTCTGAGTTGTAGTTTTCAACGCACCCAAGTCACCCATAGCACTATTTCTCACAAACTGATTCAGATCAATTACATTCTGGACAGTTCCTTTACCATACGTTTGTTTACTTCCTATGATAATCCCTCTTTTGTAATCCTGAATTGCAGCTGCTAATATTTCCGAAGCCGAGGCCGAGAAGCTATTTACCATCAATACTAAAGGACCATCCCATTGAATTCTTTTATCTTTATCGTATAAAACTTCTTTCTTTCTTCCTGCTGATTTAATTTGAACAATTGGGCCTTCACTGATAAACAAACCAGCAATATCAACTACTGTTTTTAAAGATCCACCACCATCATCACGAACATCAACAATAATTCCTTCTACTCCAGCTTCCTTTAGACGGTTGACTTCTACAGTCATATCTTTTCCTGCATCACGCCCATCAGTGTTTTCAAAATCGATATAGAATTTAGGTAGATATATGATCCCGTATTTCATACCATTTTTCTCTACAATACTCGACTTAGCATAAGTTTCTTCAATTTCTACAATATCTCTTATGATTGATATAATCTTTATAGTACCGTCTACTTTTTTTACTGTAAGACGAACTTCTGTGCCTTTTGGCCCTTTGATCTTTTTAACCACATCATCAAGATGCATCCCAACTATATCCAGTGCTTCCGAACTTCCTTGAGCTACTTTCATTACAATATCACCGGCTTCTAAATCTTTTCCTTTCCAAGCGGGTCCTCCGGAAATTAATTCCGAAATCTCTACATAATCATTTTTCTTTTGCAATCGGGCGCCTATACCTTCCAATTTTCCACTCATACTGACATCAAAACGCTCTTTTTCTTCCGCTGGAAAATAATTTGTATGTGGATCGAATCGAGTAGCTATCGTATTTACATAAACCGAAAACCAGTCTTCTCGTCCAAGTTCTCCAACAAAACTAAAATATTCATTCAGTGATTTCAAAGCACTCTCACGAGTCTCTTTTTCAAGCTGCTCGTAAGTTTTTGGTTCTGATTTATCTTTAACCTCTACTGAACTCGCCGTTGGATCCAATGTAATTTGTTTGGCAAACTGATCCAGTTCCTTTTTGGTTTTAGGCTTTACAACTCCGTTTTTCTTATCCTCTTCCATTTTCATGCGATCAGTAAGAGACGATAGTGTGGACAATTTAATTTGTTTACGCCATTTATTCTTTAGTTCCTCCTTGTTTTTAGCAAAGGGGAGTTTCTCATAATCGGTATCAAAATCTTCATTAGTTTTGTATTCAAAAGGCTGGTCAAGGATCTCTTTATAAAAGCCCTTAGCCTCTGAAATTCTTTTCATCAATCGGTCATATGTCAATTCGAAAAACGAAAGGTCTTTGTTTTTGATCTGATCGTCTAAATCATTTTCAAATTGAGCAAATTCATCAACATCCGATTGCAGGAAAAAACGTTTTGATGGATCTAAAGCAACTAAGTAATCCTTATAAACTCCTTTTGAAAATTTATCGTCTAAAACTGCTGGATCATAATGACCTTTTTCAATTACAAAGGTGAGTAATTCTAAAAGCAACTTGTCTTTCTCTGGATCTCCTTTTGATTTCTGACTATTAGTAAACGCAAATAACCCAATTGACACGGCAATTACGACCAATAATATTTTATAATTCCTTTTCATAAACTGAATAATAGCATTCATTAATTTTTAAGTCTAAATTACATATAAACTATGCAAGGAATTTGTTAAGACCCGCATAAATTTTTGTTAAAGATATTAAATTGTTCTTTTTGTTTTGGCTTTAATAGTCCAAGTTAATAAAATTTCTTTATTTTGTTATAGGTATCACAAACTGAGCCAAAATACAAATGAATTCGAAAAAACCACTAATTTTAGTGACCAATGATGACGGAATTACAGCCCCAGGAATACAAGCCTTGATTGAACTTATGGCAGAAATCGGGACAGTCGTTGTTGTAGCGCCTGATAAACCACAAAGCGCCATGGGACATGCCATTACTATAAACAATACTTTATATATCAATAAAGTTTCCGAAGAAGATGCCCTGATTACACAATACAGTTGTTCCGGAACCCCTGTAGATTGCGTAAAAATTGCCGTCAATGAAATTCTGAAGCAAAAACCGGATTTGTGTGTTTCTGGAATTAATCACGGATCCAATTCCTCTATTAATGTAATCTATTCGGGGACAATGAGCGCTGCCGTAGAAGCTGGCATAGAGGGCATTCCTGCTATTGGCTTTTCTTTACTGGATTTTGAATGGAAGGCCGATTTTCAAAGCTCAAAATCATTCGTTCGTAAAATAGTGACTTCTGTATTAGAAAATGGTTTACCCGATGGAGTGGTGTTAAATGTAAATTTGCCGAAATTAAAAGAAGCCGACATCAAAGGCATACGCATTTGCCGTCAGGCAAAAGCCATGTGGATGGAAAAATTCGATAAACGCCAAACACCCCAAGGTAAAGATTACTATTGGTTAAGCGGCGAATTTGTTAACGAAGATAAAGGTACTGATACCGATGAATGGGCATTGGAAAATGGTTACGTGTCTGTAGTTCCAGTTCATTTTGACATGACAGCCCACCACAGTATCCAACAACTTAATACTTGGAATTTAAATGAATAAAGCAAATATGAAATATTACATCATTGCAGGAGAAGCTTCAGGTGATTTACACGGCTCCAATTTAATGAAAGCCCTTTATAAAGAAGATCCCAAGGCCGAAATAAGATTCTGGGGTGGAGACCTCATGCAAAATGTCGGAGGAACTCTAGTCAAACATTACAAAGAATTGGCTTTTATGGGATTCGTAGAAGTACTTTTTAATTTAAAAACCATTCTTAACAATATCGCCATTTGTAAAAAAGACATCACCAAATATAATCCTGATGTCATTATCTTCATTGATTATCCGGGTTTCAATATGCGTATTGCCAAATGGGCTAAAGAACGCGGAATAAAAACGCATTATTACATCGCTCCCCAAATATGGGCTTGGAAGGAAAATCGCATTAGCGCAATAAAAAGAGACTTTGATAAATTATATGTAATTCTGCCATTTGAAAAAGATTTTTTCGAAAAAAAACACCAATTCCCTGTTGAATTTGTTGGCCACCCGCTCATTGATGCAATTCACAACAGACATCCTAAAGACTTATCCATATTTATTAAAGAAAATAATTTAGAAGACAAACCTATTATTGCCATCCTGCCTGGTAGTCGCCAACAGGAAATAAGTAAGATGCTCGCTCTTATGTTAAGTGTAGTTAGCGATTTTCCAGAATATCAGTTTGTTATCGCAGGTGCTCCAAGTCAGGAATTTGATTTCTACTCCCCTTTTTTAAAAATAAAAGGGGTTCATTTTATAGCCAATAAAACCTATGATTTATTGGGTCATTCAACTGCAGCCTTAGTGACATCTGGAACTGCGACCCTAGAAACGGCTTTGTTTAAAGTGCCAGAGGTTGTCTGCTATAAAGGCAGCTGGGCTTCTTATCAAATTGCGAAACGAATCATTACGCTCAAATATATATCTCTGGTCAATTTAATCATGGATAAGGAAGTAGTTACCGAATTAATTCAGGAAGAATGTACTACTAAAAATATCAAAATGGAATTGAAGAAAATCCTAGAAACGCAATATAGAAACCAGCTTCTTAGTCAATATGAAATTCTGGAAAGCAAACTCGGCGGAATTGGAGCAAGTACTAAAACAGCACAATTTATTATACGAAATCTGCAATAATGGCGTTTTAAAATATAATTCGCTATTTTTGCGTAAAATAATTCTTTTGAAAAATCTCCTTTTTATACTTTTCGTTCTCGTTTTCTTCAGCGCCTGTAAACCCGCAGGAACTATAATAACATCCAAAAGAGAGGCTGAAAAAAAAGGCCTATACAGCAAGATTTTAATTAAAAGAGAACAAATGAAGAAAGAGGATACTAAAAAAGCCTTAGTTCGAAAATCTGATAAGTCCGATAAATCCGATAAAAAAGAGTCAAAATCCAAATCCAATTCAAAATTAAACGAAGAAAACGATGCCGATTATGTAACTCCCGATGCAGATATCAATTATTTAGTGGCACAATTAATTAATGCCGCTTCCGAAAATATAGGAATTGCTTATAAATATGCTGGCACAACTACTGACGGTTTTGACTGCTCCGGACTACTCTACACTGTTTTTAAAGAATTTGATATTGATTTACCTCGCTCTTCGGTTCAAATGGCGAAAATAGGAAGGAAAATTGATAGCAGTGAAATTCAGAAAGGCGATTTTGTTTTCTTTAAAACAAATGGCGGTAGACAAATTAATCATGTGGGTATGGTTACCGAAGTCAAAGACGGGGAAGTCAAATTTATACATGCCTCTACCTCTAGCGGAGTGATGATCTCTTCCTTAAAGGAATCTTATTTCGAACAAGCCTATACCCAAGCCAATAGAATTCTTTAAATCCGAAGCTTAAATCTTTCTAAAAGAGTACCTTAGAAAGATGAAAACGCTTCAATTTCCCTTATCTAAAATTACGATTACTTTCGTTCTGGGAATTTTGTTTTCTTTTTATGCAAATCCAACTCCCAAATGGGCATTTTTTTCCTTATTCCTTGGTATAATATCTTTTTGCCTTGCCTTTTATCGCGCTAAGAAAGACTTTGTTCAGAAAATTTATTTTGGTGTTTTAGTTTATATCATTTTCTTTTTTGTAGGAATTGCAACACAAGTAATTCATGCCGATTATTTCAAAAAGGACCATTATATTCACAAATTAATAAACCAAGAAAAAATCCATATTCTGGAGGTCGTTTTAAAAGAACGATTAAAACCAAGTCTTACTACTGATCGATATGTGGCAGAACTGAAAAGACTAGACAATCAGAAAAGTTCCGGAAAAATACTAATCAATTATTACAAGCCTAAGGGAAGCATCTGTTTAGAAATTGGGAGCAAGCTACAAATAGCAAGCCTTATAGTACGAAATCTACCCCCTAAAAATCCGGGCCAATTTGATTATTCAAACTACTTAAGACACCAAAACATACCAGCACAAGTTTATTTTAGGCCAGAAGCACTTAAAATCAGTAAGAAGCAAGAGCATAACCTCAACTATTATTCGGATCAACTTCGGACTCGAATCTTGGGCAATTTAAAAAAAGCAGGCTTTCGTACTTCCGAATTAAATGTAGTTGCCGCTCTAATATTAGGACAACAACAAGATATTTCTCCCGAAATTGTTCACGATTATCAGTTTGCCGGGGCTGTTCACATTCTCTCCGTTTCGGGTTTACATCTGGGATTCATACTTTTATTCCTTAATTTCCTGCTTCGGACATTACCCAAGAATAAATTTAACTCCTATACGAAACTACTAATTATAATTACATCCTTGTGGTGTTTTGCGCTATTAGCAGGACTTTCTCCCTCTGTGATTCGTTCCGTGGCCATGTTTTCTTTTGTCGCTATTGGATTACATCTCAAAAGAAAAACCAACGTCTTTCATACCCTTTTAGTTTCCATCTTCTTAATTTTGCTTTTTGAACCTGCTTTTGTTTTTGATGTTGGTTTTCAATTGAGTTATATCTCCTTATTTTTTATTCTGTGGTTACAGCCAATACTCTCTAGTTTATGGCTTCCAAAAAACAAAATAAGCACTTATATCTGGGACATCTTAACGGTCTCCTTCGCTGCTCAAATAGGTGCCTTCCCTCTAAGTATTTATTATTTCCACCAATTTCCAACTTTATTTTTCGTGACTAATCTGATCATTCTCCCCGGCCTAGGGTTTATAATGGCCTTGGGAGTTTTAGTTATGGTAATAGCGGCTTTTAACTTCACTCCTTACTTGCCAATTAAAATACTAGAAGAAACAATTCGACTTTTAAATGGCACTATTAATTGGGTGGCTTCTTTTGAACAGTTCATCATTCAGGATATTGCTCTAAATAGCGCAATGCTCCTCTCATTATACCTCCTAATTATCCTTACAATACAATGGTTTGAAAAACCTAATTACTTCAAAATGACAACTGCTTTAGGAAGTATTATTCTTTTTCAACTCGCTTATTATATCAGCTTGAGGACGATTGAAAATGAACAGGAATTAATCGTTTTTAATCAAAAACAGCAAACCATCATCGGTTGTAGATTCGGAAAAAAATTAAACTTATATAGTGCAAAGCCTGTATTCAAAAACAAAATGATTCAATCCTATCTTGTCGACAATTTCAGTAGAATAGTCCAACAAAATCCATTGCGAAATGTGCTCTATTTCAATAATAAACACATTTATATTTTAGACAGCACCGCTGTTTATCCAAACAAAATCAAAGCAGACCTCCTGATTATTACAAAATCACCACAAATAAATATAGAACGCCTACTACACCAAATGCAACCCAAAATAGTAGTCGCTGATGAATCAAATTACAAATCAGATATCGATGCCTGGGAAGCGAGTTGTCGCAAAGAAAAAATCCCCTTTCATGCCACTGCCGAAAAGGGATTCTATAGATTAAAATAAGTGTTTTATTTCTTCAAAGCTAAAATTTGATTAGCACCTTCCAACCAACTAGCTGGCCCTCCTGCTACATAACCCGTTTTTCCCAAGAGTGCCAAATTGATTTTACCATCTATCTGTGTTGGCGTTACTATACAAACCGAAGGATAACCCTGAATCTGAAAAATTTGCTGCAACTCATTATTTTGTTTTTGAATTTCAGGTTGCTGTGGAGTACGCCTTGGAAAGTCCAACTCGACCAAAACCACATTATCCTTTGCCCAACTAGCAAATTCAGTTGTTTTTAATACTTCTTTTTGAAGGCGGATGCACCATCCACACCAATCGCTACCTGTAAAAAACAAAAGCAAGGGCTTTTTAGTTTCCATTGATACCTTAGCTGCTTTTTCAAAATTGGTTTCCCATACTAATTCTTGTGCCTGCATTCCTATTGAACCGAATAGGAACAATAAGGCTATAACAAATTTCTTCATCTTTCTAATTTTTCAATTCTAAAGGCTAAAATTACAACTTATTTTACTTCTTGCATTAATTTTTTTACCAAAGGAGAAAGTAGTATTAAAATACAACCCGCAACCAAAGCATAAAGTGCTAATTGTTTGTACCCCTCTGCATAAACAACGAGCTTTTCCATGTTGGTGGCATGCTCAGAAGCCTGAGCGATGTTAGCTCCCAATATTCCTGCAAAATACTGTCCATAGGCACTGGCTAAAAACCACATTCCCATCATTACGGCCTGAAGTTTTTGTGGCGAGAGTTTAGTCATTGCCGACATCCCAATGGGAGACAAACACAATTCTCCAAAGGTGATGATCAACCAGCCAAATGTAAATAAATCTAAAGAAGTCATCCCACTAGCATCTGCAAAAAATTGAGTATAGTAAAACACATAAAAACCAGCTGCAAGAAACAAAAAGGCCAATCCAAACTTGATAATCGTATTGGGCTCGATATTCCTTTTATTCATCCACAACCAAACCAAACCAAATAATGCCGCAAAAATAATCACAAATAATGAATTCGCAGCATTGTTTACGCCATTTGGATCCAGCGGAATTCCGCCTACAGTATTATTGAGATTGCTAGCCGCAAAAAGACTCAAGGAGCCGCCACTTTGTTCAAAGAAAGCCCAAAATATTATTGAAAATAAGATAAAAACCAAGGCCGCTATTAGCTTTTTGTTTTCTTTTAAAGAAAAATTCCGCATTTCATAAAATAAATACAATAGCGAACTAGGACCAATGATATACATAAATAATTTAGTGTAATCGGGATTCGAAACCAAGACAATTATTATCGGAATCACTAAAACAGAGCCGATATAAGTGCTATATTCAAAAGTTTTTCGCTTGGATTTCTCAATTTCGAGCAAGGGTGAAACTCCAATTTCGCCTAAACTGCGTTGCGTTTGTGTAAATGTCAGCAAGCTAATTAACATTACTACGGCAGCAAATCCGAAAGCTACATTCCATCTCAAATTTTCAGGAACTACAGAACGAAGCATGCTTCCATTCGCAACGGCAATACACAAATAGCCACCAATTAAGGCCCCTAGATTCACACCCATATAAAAAAAAGAAAATCCAGCATCCCGTCTGTCATCATCATCCTTATATAATTTACCAACCATGGTAGAAATAGTAGGCTTGAAGAAACCGGTTCCTATAATTGTAAAACTTACTCCAAGAAAAAAGAATTGCCTAGGATCAATTGCAAGAATGACACTACCAAGTATCATAAGAATTCCTCCCCAAAAAAGGGATTTGCGATAACCCAAAATTTTATCCGCAAAAAGACCCCCTATAAAAGTAAAAGCATAAACAAAAGCTTGGGTAGCACCATATTGCAAATTAGCCACTTCGTCGTTCATCATCAACTCTTTGACCATAAAAATCACCAACATACCACGCATTCCGTAGAAACAAAAACGTTCCCACATTTCGCTGAAAAATAAATACCACAACTGCTTTGGATACTTACCCTTGAAATTCTGTATTTGATCGATGCTTAAGTTTTGCACTAATTTTCCTATTATCGAATTCCGTGCATCATTTTTTTCATAACGGGGGTCAATGCAAACAGAATTACTGCTGCCAATCCACAAAGCACAACAAAAACCATAAAGAACTCAAACAAGTTATGGATTTCAAAACCTACAAAAAAGTGGTTGCTAGAATTAATTTGGTTCTTTTCTAACAAGGCTAACTGATCAACTGTTGGAACTATCGTTTTGTCTAAAACGGCTTGTAAATCGATCCCTAATTCTTTTGCTTTATTAAATTTATCTCCGGTTGCAGGTAAAATAGAACCTAAAGTCCCAGCCAAAGCATACCCTGCCGCATTCGACAAGAAAAATACCCCATACAATAAAGAAGAAAATCGTTTTGGAGCTAATTTACCAACTAATGACAATCCAATGGGTGACAAACACAATTCAGCACAAGTTTGTATTAAATACAAAAGAATCAACCATTTGATAGCAAGCAAACCATCATTTCCTAAATCTTTTACATTGAAGGCGATTATAAAATAACTCAAAGCGATAAGCCCCAACCCAAAAGATTGTTTCATAGGGGAAATTGGCTCGCGATCCTTGCTTCTTAAATAATCCCACAGCATACTGAAAGGAACCGCAAAAGCAACAACAAATAAGCCATTAAAAATTTGAACCATCGACGGAGGCATATTCCATCCAAAGAAATTACGGTCCGTTTGGTTATCAGCAATAAAAGTCAAAGAAGACCCTGCTTGTTCAAATGCGGCCCAAAAGAATATTACAAAGAAGGCAACAATATAAATCACAAAGATACGGTCTCTTTCAATTTTAGTCAAAGAAGTATCCGAAACAATTAGTCCTGCCAAGGTCAAACCACTGGAATAAATTAAAGTATAAATTAAATTTTGATCAAAGACAAAATGAATCAAAGCTCCAAAACCCAGAAAAGCGATTCCAGCAATAATTAATGATGTTGGTGAAAATACCGCTTTTTGAGCTTCACCTTCCTCATATTGAGAGGAATCATTTAAAGAAGGTAATCCGCCTAATGGTTTTCCATCTGGAGTGACTACATATTTATTTTTCAAAAAGTAGAATACGGTGGTTCCGATTAACATCGCTATAGAGGCAGCTAAAAACCCCCATTTAAAGGCGTGAATATCTCTTATTCCACCTGCATCTTTTACATCTCCAATAAGTGGGCAAATCAATTGGCCTAAGAAAGCACCAAGATTAATTCCCATATAGAAAATAGTAAAAGCAGTATCTAATTTGCTTTTTTCCTGTTTAGGATACAAACTTCCCACCATACTGGAAATATTCGGTTTGAAGAATCCGTTTCCAAAAATGATGATTCCAAGTGCTGACCACATTAAGATAGTAGCCAAACCAATATTACTCCCAAAAATACTGGCACTAGTGAACAACAAAAACTGTCCAGCCGCCATCATTAATCCACCAAGCAAAATACAATTTCGGTTCCCAAAAAAACGATCGGCAACAAATCCCCCTAACATTGGAGTTAAATAACAAAGTCCGAGAAATCCTCCATAAATTATGGAAGCATCTTCCTCTTTCATCATTAAGGAATTTACCAAGAATAAAGTCAGTATAGCTCGCATTCCATAGAAATTGAAGCGTTCCCACATTTCAGTCCCGAATAATACCCAAAGTCCTTTTGGATGTCTTGTTTTTACCTGTGTTTCTATCATAGTTAGTAGGGTTTTAGTTTTGAAATTATAAATTATCTTTAATAAAATTAGTCATTTTAGTATACAATTGATTTCTGGTTTTTCCACCATAAATACCGTGATTGTTATCCGGATATATCTGAGAATCAAATTGTTTGTTGGCCTGAATCAAAGCTTCCATCATCTGCATCGAATTCTGAACATGAACATTATCATCTCCGGACCCATGTATCAAAAGAAACTTCCCTTTCAATCGATCTACATAATTAATGGGAGAGTTATCGTCATAACCACCAGCGTTTTCTTGAGGCGTTTGCAAATACCTTTCGGTATAAATGCTATCATAAAAACGCCAATTGGTAACAGGAGCAACGGCAATGGCCATTTTAAAAACGTCATTCCCTTTAAAAAGACAATTCGACGCCATGAATCCTCCATAACTCCAGCCAAATATACCAATTCTTGCCTTATCAACATAAGGATAGTTCCCAATGACTTTAGCCGCATCGATTTGATCTTCTACTTCATATTTTCCCAATTGTTTTTGAGTGACTTTTTTGAAATCAGCTCCTTTAAAACCAGTTCCTCTTCCATCTACACAAGCAATAATATAACCTTGTTGCGATAACATCATAAACCAATAATCGTCATTACCATTCCAATCATTATTGACTTGTTGGGAGCCAGGACCCGAATATTGATACATGAAAACCGGATATTTCTTCGCCGGATCGAAATTTTTAGGTTTCATAATCCAGGCATTTAATTCATTCCCTTTTGCCGTTTTTAATACAAAAAATTCTTTTTTCGGCAAATCATATTCTTTAAGCTTTGTAGCTAAGGCTTCGTTATTTTCAATAACCGCTACTTGTTTTCCGACCTTTGCTTCGTTCAACGTATAAGTCGTGGGCTGGCTAGCACTTGAGAAGGTATTGATATAATATTGGAAGTTCGGACTGAAAGTAGCCGAATTAGTTCCCGTACTCTGAGACAAACGTACTTTGTTTTTCCCGTTCAATCCAATTTTATAAATGTCCCTATTAATAGAACCATTCTCCACCGATTGATAAAAAACCGAATTGCTTTTCTCATCATAGCCATAATAGGAAGTCACCTCCCAAGGTCCTTTTGTTACTTGATTTCGCAATTTTCCGTTTTTGTCATACAGATAAATATGATTATAACCGTCCTTTTCACTACTCCATATAAAGCTATTGTCTTTTAGAAAAGTAAGATTATCCGTAATATCAATATAGGCTTTGTCTTTTTCATTAAGTACGACCTTGGCTGAAGCCGTATTCCCATCAATGAATAGCAAATCCAGATTATCCTGATGGCGATTTAATATTTGAGCCGATAAAACATTCGCATCATTGGTCCATTTCATTCGGGCGATATAAAAATCACTATAATTTCCTAAATCGACTTTCTTAGTAGCGTCACCACTGACATCATAAATATGAAGGGAAACTTCCGAATTTTTCTCCCCAGCTTTTGGATACTTGAATGTTTCTATTTTGGGATACAAGTCTTTGGCAAAAATCGACATAGAAAATTCAGGTACCTGACTTTCATCAAAACGGATAAAAGCTAATTTCTTACTGTCAACACTCCAGTCGAAAGCCCTAACAAATGCTAATTCTTCTTCATAAACCCAGTCGGTAATTCCATTAATGATTTTATTTTTAATTCCGTCGGCAGTAATAGGGGTCGTTTTTTTGGAAGCCAAATCATATAAGAAGAGATTGTTGTCTTTGGCAAAAGCGATTTTAGTTCCATCAGGAGAAAAACTAGGCTCTTGAATCTGAAAATCGAATAATTTAGTAATTTCCTTAGTTGCGATGGTATACAAATAATAATCGGCAGTAAAAGAATGGCGGAAAATTTGATTCGTATTGCAGGCCAGCAGGATCTTTTTCTCCGAAGCATCAAAGGTATAACTGTCAATCATTGGCAAATACTTATGCGCTTTGGTATCAATTAAATCAGAAACTTTTTTAAGCGTAGCAAAATCGTAAAGGCCAATTTGCATGCTCCGACTGGCGCGATCATAATTTAAAACCGTATACTGATTAGTGTTTTTTAAAGATTGCAATTCGTCCATTCCTTTGGTTCGGAAGGCTCCTGCGTAAATGGCTTCTACTGTGATTTTTTCTTGTGCAAAAACCGAGAAACCTACTAAAAATAATAAGACAAAGAGCTTGTTTGATTTCATAATTACAAGAAGTTATATTGAGCGCCAATTTTAGTGAAAAATTTACATATAACATCCTTTTTTTTTGTTAAAATGAATTTCTAGTATTCGAGCATAAGCATTTAAGTTTGCAAATACTTGCTCTTATTAAATTAAAAATCAGATTTGATCAGAATAAAAAGCCCATTTTGCGCTAACATTAAGCCAAAATTTAATAAATTGATAACCATCTGTTAATATTTATCTATATACTTAATACTAATTTAGTTAAATAGTAAAACAAAATAATTAGCAAGTTTTTGTGAAAATCAGCAATCAATAAAACATAAACAAGAAGACCTACTTTCAAATTACAACCCAAAAACGAGCTATGAATACAAAATTATACGTCTTATTTTTCCTATTTCTTATTAGTCTAAGCAATGCTCAATCAAAATCTACAGGAATTGTACCTCTCGGAGATGGAAGCATGTCTGTAAAAATAGATTTAGACACACCAAACTCTAAGGTTAAAATTACGCTTACTGGTCCTGCTACTAAGTGGTTTGCTCTAGCTTTTAATGTGGAGTCCATGCGAGATAAAACAGATTGTCTTTTATATAACAACACCTTACAAGACGCGAGCATGGTGGGCGGACACGCAGGACCCATAGCCGATGCTATAGATAATTGGAATCTAATTAGCGATAGTGTCGATGCTAATACAAGAACTGTTGTGGCGATACGCGATTTTAATTCAGGAGATATATCCGATTATATTTTCACACCTACTTTAAATTCACTCAATATAATTTGGGCTTTTGCTTGTGATAGCCCCGATGCTGGTTTTTATCATTGCGATTATTTTGGTGTTTCAGCCTTAACTTTTAGCAATTTAGGACTAAATGCTTTTGATACAAACTTAAATGGGGTGCTTATTTATCCAAATCCAACTAAGGAGGATATAAACATTGAATACAATCCAAACAGTAGAATTGACTCCATTAAAATATTCGCAACAAACGCAGAACTACTAAAAAATATATCGGTGCATCAAAGCAATACACCAATTTCAATCGACACTTCCGATTTAAAAAAAGGCTTTTATTTTATGGAAATTTCAAGTGCTAATCAAAAAACGGTAAAAAAATTCGAAATCTATTGATAATGAATTAGCCTAAAAAGTGATTTAATAATTTAAAAGTTCAACTCAAGTATTCAGCCTATAAAAGACTTGCATACAATTATACAACTCAAATATAACTATCAAATCTAAACCGTATATTTGCTCCATTATCATTAATTAATGAAGCATGAATAAAACCGTTAGCGGATTTTCAAAATTTTCCAAAGAGGAAAAAATCAATTGGATTGCCATTACTTATTTTTCAAATCCAGACGAGGCCTTGTCCTTATTAAAAAACTATTGGAATACGGATGCTAAAATTCAACAATTACATGATGAATTCACAGAAAATACCATATCTAATTTTTACCTGCCACTTGGTGTAGCGCCTAATTTTTTAATAAACGATAAATATTATACCATTCCAATGGCTATCGAAGAAAGTTCGGTGGTAGCTGCAGCTGCTAAATCAGCTAAATTCTGGTCAAGTAGAGGCGGTTTTAAAACGACGGTCTTGAATACCGAAAAAATTGGCCAGGTTCATTTTATCTTCATAGGTTCCCCAAAAAAACTGGAGAAATTTTTAGCCTTTATAAAACCCAAATTCCGAACCGCAACCGAAAGCATTACTAAAAACATGCAAAAACGAGGTGGTGGAATACTAGATATTGAATTGAGAAACAAAACCGATTTGATGGACCATTATTTTCAACTGCACGCCACTTTTGAAACTAAAGATTCAATGGGCGCTAATTTCATCAATTCCTGTTTGGAACAGTTTGCTGCAACTTTGAAAGAAGAAGCTTTAGCATACGAGCCCTTTTCAGAGGAGGAGCGAAAAATTGAAGTTGTCATGAGCATACTGTCCAATTATGTTCCAAATTGTATAGTAAGAGCAGAAGTTTCCTGTCTGATTTCTGAATTGGCGGAAAAACACATCCAAAACCCACAGGAGTTTGCCGAAAAATTTGTTCAAGCAGTTCGTATAGCCGAAATAGAGCCTTTTCGGGCTGTTACTCACAATAAAGGAATAATGAATGGAATTGATGCAGTTGTGCTTGCTACCGCCAACGATTTTCGCGCTGTCGAAGCCGGAATTCACGCTTATGCGAGCAGAAATGGACAGTACTCCAGTTTATCTCATGCCAAAATTGAAAATGGAACTTTTCGCTTTTGGATAGAAGTTCCTCTGGCTTTAGGTACAGTAGGTGGACTAACCTCCTTGCATCCCCTAGTGAAACTTTCCTTAAATATTTTAGAAAACCCTTCTGCTAAAGAATTAATGCAAATAGTCGCTGTCGCCGGACTCGCTCAAAATTTTGCCGCCTTACGCTCGCTCACTACTACTGGAATTCAGGAAGGTCATATGAAAATGCACTTGAATAATATTATCAACCAGTTTGATGCTAATGACTCGGAACGCATTTTAATTCGGAATCATTTCGAAAAAAATGCCGTTTCTCATGCAGCCGTTGTTGATTTTATTGCCAATATGAGAAAATAATGAAGCAAACATTCTATAGTAACGGAAAACTGTTAATTACCGGTGAATACCTCGTCTTAGACGGTGCAAAAGCTTTTGCGCTTCCTACAAAATTTGGACAGTTTTTGGACATCAAGCAAGGTGAAAATCAGGAAATTCATTGGAGAAGCAGAGATAGTGATGGTTCGATATGGTTTGAGGAAATCATTGCCTTTTCAGAAATCACTAATCCCAAAGTAGATACTAATGATGAATCTGTTAAGCTAACCCTGATACGCATCCTAAAACAAGCCTTCATCACCAACCCCGATTTCTTGTTAAATTCAAATGGGTATAGGATAGAAACCCGACTAACATTCCCTAAATTATGGGGACTGGGAACTTCCTCTACATTGATCAACAACATTGCCCAATGGCTTAAAATAGACGCTTTTCTATTGCTTAAAAATAGTTTTGGTGGCAGCGGCTACGATATTGCCTGCGCTCAGAATGATAGCCCAATTCTGTACCAGCTTGTAGAGGGAAATCCTAAGGTTGAAAAGATACTTTTCGAACCCGAATATAAAAATCAACTGTACTTTGTATATCTAAATAAAAAGCAAAGCAGTAAAAAAGCAATCGCTTCTTACTATAATAAAAGTTCTAATACAGCTTCCCGAATTACTGAAATTAGTAAAATTACTGAAGCAGTACGTAACTCTATTGACAGCGACACTTTTGAATCTGAACTGCGAGAACACGAAAAGCAGATGAGCGAAATTCTGGAATTAAACACAATACAACAAGACTTATTTTCAGACTTTGATGGATTCGTAAAAAGCTTGGGTGCTTGGGGTGGCGATTTTGTAATGGTCCTATCAAAATACAATCCTAAAGAATATTTCAAAGAAAAAGGATACGATACGCTAATCCCCTATTCCAAAATGATTCTTTAATAATAAAAAATACTATTTCTTTAAAACAAAAAAATCCCGAACTATTCGGGATTTTTTTTGATTGTATAAGTCGAATTTAGTAATTAAAATCAGCTCTATTGTCTTTAATTTTAGCTTCTGCCTTAAGCGCTGGAATAACACGACTTGAATAAGAATTAGTTTGAGATTTCACTTTTGCAATATAATCAGCGTGGCTTTTTAAAACCGGAGCCTTAACTATTGATTTTGTTTTTACCACATAGACTCCTGAATTAGCTTCAATTGGTGCCGATATTTTGTTAACTCCAAGTCCAAAAGCAGCACCTACAACTTTACGTTCAGGACCTACTCCTGCTAATGTTGCATTTTCAATAGTCAAATCAACAGCCTGTTGAACGGTTGTAGCATTTGATTTAGCAATGGCTTCAAGACTACTTCCTGACATTTTAGCTTTAATCAATTCTGTTTTTTTCTTGTTTTTAAGAATTGGCTCAACACTTAGACGAGCATCTTCTGCTGTCATTAAACCTTCTTTATTGACTTTTTTAAGTTTTGCGATTACATTTCCAACATTAGCAACTTCAAATCTTTTCACATCTCCTACATTCGTTTTATTTTCATAAGCCCAACGAATAATGGCTCTTTGGTTTCCAACGGTTCCAAAGTTTTCATCCATTACTTTCGCTTTAACGCTAGGATTAACAGTCAATTTAGCCGCTTTTGCAACAGCTTCAAAATCTTTTTCGTTAGCATCCATTTCAAACTTTACCGCCGTTTGATAAATCTTATCGGTTGTAGCTTCTGAAGGTTCAATTTTTTGAGCGATAGTTGCCAAACGAATCGCATCTTGTTTGTCCGTTACATTAATAATGTGGAATCCGAAATCAGTTTCAACTAGTCCTATTTTTCCAATTGGACTGTTAAAAACAAAATCATTAAAGGGTTTTACCATTTGGCCTTGTGAAAAATAACCTAAATCACCACCTTGTTGAGCCGAAGAATCATCCGAATTCGTCAAAGCCAACATCATAAAACTGGAAGGATTAGCAATGGCTTGAGCTAACAATAATTCCGCTTTTGCTTTTGCTTGTTCTTTAGTTCTTTTTTCTTTTTTATTTGGAACCTGAGTTCCTTCATAACTAATTAAGATATGACTTGCTTTTGCATTTGCACCAGCTTTTCGACCTAAAGATTTAGAAATACAATAGTAATCTCCTCTCATATAAGGACCATAAACTGCACCAGGAGCTAAATTAAACAAAGCTTCTGCGTCTACAGCAGGCAAATCTTTCTTAGCTACATAAGTAGAATCATAAGGAATGTCTGAATTTTCATTTACAAATTCAGCAGTATTGCTAACCGATTTAAAACCGGCTAATGTATCATTTTTAGAAGTCGCCTGATTGTAAACTACTCTTCCAGACAACAAAGCATTTACAGTAGTTTTCACTTCTTTTTCATCTTCTGGTGAAGCTTTATCTTCAATAAGAACGTATTCTATTTCTCGTGTTTCGTCTGCTTTGTATTTTTTTTCATTCTTGGAAATGAAATCACTGATTTCAGAATCTGTAACTTTTACATCGCTATCTTTAATAGTCGAGAATAAAACAGATACATAATCAAAACTTACTTTGTTAGCTTCCATTTCATATCTCAATTTTCCTTCGCTTTCAGTAGTGTAAACTCCTGCTTTAACTAACGTATTATAGATTTGATATTTGGCGTTAAGCTCAGCATCTTTTTCTCTTTCTTTAATTAATTGCGCTTGTTCCGGATTTGCTTTAAAATATTCTTGAAATTTAGCAATGTCAAAAACACCTGCTGCATTTAAAAATAATGGATTTTGACCAATATTTTGATCTGCTTTTAAAGCTTCAATAACATGTTTTTCTCCAGCTCTAATACCAAGTTTTTCGAATTGTGCAGAAAGCAAAGCGATGGAAACCTCTTGATCCCAAACTCTATTAGCCGCCTGAGTCGAAGTAGTTCCTTGCCCACTTTTTTCAAGATTACTTACTTTTACTCTAAAATCTTCAAAGGAGATGTCTTTACCATTAATGCTTCCAACATATTTTGAAGTACTCTTAAAGCCTCCTTTAGTGAATAAATCACCTACTATAAAAGCGAATAAACAAAACCCAATAACAAGTATTAGAAGAAGTGAACGTTGTCTAATTTTTTGTAAAACTGCCATTTTTTATTGTTGTTAATTTAAAATTCTGTTTGCGAAAATACAATTATCTATTTAATAACCATAGTTGTAAACTTATATTTTGCACGATTTGTTAATTTTTTTTTAAAATCTATTCTCGAATCACCATTTTAACCAATTCTATTTTCTTATTTGTGGCTTCTTCAATGGTAAAATGAAATTTATCAATAGTGATTTGTTCTCCTTTTTCTGGTATCTCATTAGTGTAATCAACTATAAATCCACCGAGTGTTCCATAGGAATCGCTTTCCGGAATACAGAGCTTATAGGTAAGATTCAAATATTCAACATCAAAACGAGCAGAAAACAAATAGCTTCCCTCTTTTAATTCTTTTTCAATTAACTCTTCAACCTCATCGTGCTCATCCTCAATTTCACCAAAAAGCTCCTCTACGATATCTTCAATTGTTATAATTCCAGAGGTCCCGCCATATTCATCTATTACCACAGCCACACTTTTACTCTTTTTAGTCAACAATGACAAAACATCTTTAATAAAAATGGTTTCAGGAACAAATTCTACTTTAATAAGAACAGATTGAATACTTTTAGGTTTCTTAAATAATTCGAAGGAATGGATGTATCCAATAATATCATCTATTGAATTTTGATAAACTAAAATTTTAGAATAACCGCTTTCCACAAATAACTCCTTAAGTTCATCTATAGAATCTAAAATTTCTACAGCAGCAATCTCTGTTCGAGGCGTCATAATATCTCTGGCTTTTACTCCCGAGAATTCTAATGCTTTTTGGAATATCTGTATTTCAGAGTCTAAATTATCTTGATCCTCTACAGCACTCATTTGTTCGGTAATATAATTCCCCAATTCAATTTTACTAAAAAATAATTGAACCTGGTCTCCTTCGGTTTTAAAGAATTTTCTCAAAATGAAATCCGAAATCCACAAAATAAAAGAGGATATAAAGGAAAACAATAGATAAAAAAAGTAGGCAGGAACCGCAAAAAATTTAATTAAACTATTAGCATAGATTTGAAAAAAAACTTTAGGTAAAAACTCAGAAGTCATTAATACCAATATTGTAGAAAGTACAGTTTGAATTAATAAGTTAGCGAGATTAGAAAAATTATAACCCAGCGTATCGAACCAATTCATTAATAATCCGCCCATAAAAAAACCATACAATACCAAGGCAATATTATTCCCAACAAGCATTGCTGCAATAAACTTAGACGGTTTCTCAATCAGCTTAGTTAGTATCTGAGAGATGAAATCATCCTGCTTTTTTTCTATTTCAAGATATATTTTATTGGAGGATATAAAAGCAATTTCCATTCCAGAGAAAAAAGCGGAGAGCAATAAACATAGTATGATAATACTAATTTCCATGTTCTAGGAATTCTTTTTATTGTCATCAAATTTTTTCGCAAATCTTCTTCTGAAAAAAAACATAAAAACAGATACTCCTGCTATGATGAAACTCAACCACGGTCCTTGTTCAGAATCCAGTTTTGTAATCCCGTCATAAATAAAAAAAAGGCTAAAAACCAAATAAACGTATTGGGTATATTTAAGATAATTCATTTTGTTGTGTTTTAATTTTATTCTGCTTGATCAACCTCACCTTGTATTCGTTGAGAGTTTACCATTTTGAAATCTTTACTAAAATCGATTCCTACTCCATTAGAAATTCCCTTAGGCTCGGTAAATTTAAACTTTTTTTGCGTAAAAAACCATTCATTCTTCTGATCAAAATACAATTGCTCTGTTTCTAAAAGTTGATTGGATTCGGTTCTTATTTTCACATTCCCTTGCAAATCGATGATGTCTGTTCCTTTATAGGATATAGCATAGTCAGAAGTGATAAAAGTTTTCTTAGCTTTGTTATCAAATAAAGTGACATCAATACCATCGGGAAATTCGACAAAAGGGAATTCCACATTGGAATAATCCATCATCTTGGGACTAATCAAAATCGATTTGACTCTGCCAGAATCGGTATATTTTAAATTGAAATTTTCTGCTTCTCCACTTGGAATAAACTCGGAATAATTAATCTTCTGAACCTCTTTGAAATTACTTTCACATCCAAAAAGCAAAGCCAAAGCTGCTATTAAGATAAGTGTAATAATTAATTTGTGATTGCTGAAGATCATCTTAAAATAGATTTCAAAAATTTAATTGCCAATTCAAATAACTAGTTATATTTCGATTTCACAAACCATCTGTCATTCAAGGATAAACTCAATATAACATTTACGTATTTTTCCTGAACAAGATTAGCTCTTAGTGTTCCACGTTGCCCTAATTCAAATCCTACATTTAAATTAGAAAAAGTCCCACCCAAAGGCAGTCCAAAACCACCAGTTAAGGCATAATCCTTAATCGATTCATTGCTTAGAACTAATCCGGTATTTTCGTATCTAAATCCACCACGATAGGTTACTTTTTGGAAATAACTACTAAAAGAAGTGAAATTTGGAATGTAATACCCTCCAACGCTATATTTGGTCGCTCTTTCAAAAGCCACATTACTCATACTGCTGTAACGGTTTCCGAAATCACTAGGTTTTTGAATCGTGATTTCCGTTCCAATTACCCATTTTCTTATCTGACCAATACCAACTCCAAAGGTAAAATGACTCGGCATAATTAAAGTTGTACTATTAGTTTGAGCATCATATGAGTCTACTGTTGTTGGTGCTAAATCGCCGTTATAAACAATCGTATGTGTATTTCTAACATTATTCGAATTCAGTTTGCTCTCCGGCACATAAGTAAGTCCACTAAAAATATCGAGCTTTTTTGTTATTTTTCGATTGAACATAGCGCCTATTTTAACATTAAATCCAGATAGATCAGAAACATTCATTTCTTGCGTTCCGTATTCTGCAGCAGCAATATAATTGATAGCACTTGTACTTATTTTTCCAAAGTTATAACTAGCATCCAATCCAACACTAAATCCTTTAAGTAACTGATATCCTAATCCCAAAAAAGCTTTGTTTACACCTCCATCACCGTTAAACCGACTGATAGACTGATTCACCAAATCAGTAGTCTTGATTTTATATCCAACAGAAGAATAGGGTATCAATCCAAATGTGGCTCCAAATTTACCCAAAGGCAATCCTACAGCAAAATAATCAAGAGTGGTTCGCTGGGTTTTATTAGTTCCCTCATCCGATTTAAGATTCCCGGAGCTGAAAGTACCACCAACAGAAAAAGAAGTAAGCTTTAAACTAGAATAGGAAGCTGGATTTTGAAGATTGATATGTATACTATCGGCAAAAATAGAAACCCCACCCATCGATCTGTTTTCATTTGTCCCTTTAAAACGAACATCTCCAATTCCATAATACGAATAAGGGGAGGCTGTTCCTTGTTGAGCAAACGAAATAATAGAAAAAAGTAAAAACAGGGGTATTAATAATTTCTTAATCATTTTTTATTTTATATTGATATGTTTTGGATAAACTTTCTAGAAGAAAATTTGAATTGGCAAATATGGTATTTTTTAATCGTTTAGCCAAAAATTCTGAGTCTCCACCAGTTAAAATTATAATAAAATTTGAGTAAACTACTTTATATTGATTAATGAAGCCATCAATTTCATTGATAATTCCATTTAGTACTCCGGAATGAATCGAATTTGGGGTTGAATTTCCTATTAATTCGGGAAATAATTCCTCATTACCCTCTAAATGTTTCTTTTCCAATCGCAACAAGGGTAAATTAGCCGTGAATTGATGCAAAGATTCATATCGCAAACGGATGCCAGGTGAAATAGCGCCTCCCAAATACTCATCATCCGAACTGACAAAATCATAGGTCACACAGGTTCCTGCGTCAATGATAAGTCGGTTTTGTTTTGGATATTCTAAAACTGCACCACTGGCAAGCACCATTCGATCAATCCCTAAAGTGTGTGGCGTATGATAAGAATTCCTAAACGGAAAAGGAGTTTCTGCTCCAATAAAATGAATTTTAATTCTTGGATTTATAGTCAGAAAGACTTCCTTATCGACATTTCCTACAGTGGCAACTACCAAATTAGAGGTCTTTGGGTACTTTAATAAAATTTTTTTTAAATTTATTTCAAGTTCCGAATTTATAAAAACAAACACATCCAAAAGGGTATCCCCCTCAAAAACAGCTGCTTTAATTCTGGTATTTCCGATATCAATGGCTAAAAGCATGCAGTCTATTTTAAAATGCGAAGATACGAATTGATTTTTTTTAAAAATTGTTTTGGATAAATTAAAAATCCGACTATATTTGCACCCGCAAACAAGTTCAGCCTTCTCCAGTGAAAATTAGAGTAAATTGAATGAATAGCAAGGTACCTTAGCTCAGATGGTAGAGCAATGGACTGAAAATCCATGTGTCCCTGGTTCGATCCCTGGAGGTACCACAAAACAATTCCCTAACTGTCTTTATTTTAAGATGTTAGGGATTTTTTATTTTAACATTTGTACGATATCCCTGATACTACTCTTTTTTAAGCTATCTTTATTTTTAATCCTAATTAGATTATACATGAAACAGCATTGGGATATCTTAAATACAAACTTTTTAAAAAAAAGTGTCAAAAAAATTCTTTTTTTCTTTATTGGTGTCATAGCACTGCTTTTTATAATTTCGAATGCTTTTGCTGTTTATTTTTATTACAATAAAGTGCAAATTGTGAGCCAGATTAACAAAGAAATTAGCCAAAAAATAAACGGTACAATACATATTGGAGATATTAAATATGAGTCTTTTAAGGAATTTCCCAATCTGAGTTTGAACTTCGAACAGGTCGAAATTAAAGATAGTTTGTGGGTCGTTCACAAGCGAACACTCCTAAAAGCTGACAATATTAGAATAAGGCTGGATCTAATTCATTTACTCCTAAACGAAATTGTTCTCGATAAAATAGAGATTGATGGCGCAACCTCGCATTTATTCGTAGCCAAAAACGGTTATGACAATACTCGCATTTTCAAATCCCGATTAAAAGGAGCTTCGGATAAGGAATCAATCGACATTTCAGTTGACGAACTGCTTTTAAACCAAGTTCATTTTATTTCCGAAAATAAACAGAACAATAAATTATTTGATTTTGGTAAAATTTCTTTGAAAAGTAAAATAGTCTATCAGCATGAAGATTGGCATACGAATCTATATCTCGAAACTAGCGCCAAGAGCATGGCTTTCAATACGCTTAATGGAAGTTTTATGCAAGCCAAGACCGTTAAAGGAACATTTGACATTAACTATATAAAGAAAAAAAACAGCATAAATATCGAGACTCAAAATATGAAAATCGGAAAAGATCTCTTTCATGTAAAGGGTGATTTTAGTTTAAATAAAGATATAGCGCCGTTTGAGATTACAATAAAAACTACGATTTTATGGCGTGATGCTTCCCGCCTGTTGACCAATAATATAAGTTCTAAATTAGATAAATTTGATTTACAAAAACCCATAAATGCTAATTGTAAAATTAAAGGAGATTGGAATAAGAAGGGGGAGCCTGAAATACTAGTCAATACAACTATCAGGAATAACGAACTCCATCTGCCGGATGCTGTTATTTCCGACTGTAGTTTTCGAGCTTCTTTTACGAATAATTCTAAAAAGGGAATGGGTTTTAACGATAAGAATTCTATAATTCTAGTACAAAATGGATCAGGGATTTTTAAAAAAATTCCTTTTAAAATCCCTAGAGGAACTATAGTTGATTTTGAAAATACGATAGCTAGCAGAAGCATTACCTCTAACTTTGACATGATTCAATTAAAGGAGATTATTAGCGACGATTTCATGAATTTCTCAAAAGGCCACGCAAAAGTTAATTTAAATTTCAAAGCTAATATTATTAATTTAGAATTTCAAAAGCCTCATTTTACCGGAAATGTAGCTGTAAAAAACACTACTGTTAAGTATGGCCCTCGAAATTTAACCTTTCAAGACACAGAGCTACAACTTGATTTTACAGAAAGCGCCCTGATAATAAAAAAGCTCGAGTTTAAAGATCGTTTAAATCAGGTTTTTATGGAGGGTAAAATCAATAATTTTCTCAACTTATATTATGACAATCCAGAAAAAATGGTCGTCAACTGGAGTATATATTGTCCCTATTTTGATGTGAAACAATTAGTAGAATTGGTAGCAAATTCAGGGGAGAAAGAGACGAAAAAACCAAATAAAACAGATAATTTTTCAAATAAACTAAATTCTGTTGTTGATAAATCCCAAGTGGTTTTAAACCTAAAAGCGGACAAAATGGTTTATGGCAAACTACTAGCCACTAATGCTAAGATGACTGTGCTTTTAATGGATAGCAAATTAATTATAAAAAAAGGATGGGTCCAAAGCTCCGGTGGAACAATTTCTTTTGATGGACAGATTGGCCCTCAAAAAAAGACCTACCTATTTAAATCTAATGTCCAAATAAATCATGTTGGCATGGAACGTTTTCTAACATCCTTTAATAATTTTGGGATTCAGTCTTTTGCGCCTAAAAATATAAAAGGTAAACTAACTGCGGCTGCAGCTGTCAAAGGAACATTATTCTCAGGAGGAAAATTGGATCTAAATTCTCTCATTGGGAAATCACAATTTGATATTTCCAAAGGCGCTTTAATAGATTTTCAACCCATTCGAAAAATTGCGAAATTTGTTTTCCCGTTTAGAAATACAGATTCTATTGTTTTTAGTGAATTATCTGCTGATCTGAAACTCAAAGGGGATCAGGTACACATTAAAGACTTAAAGGTGAGCTCAAATATATTAAACCTAGATGTAAAAGGTATTTATTCTTTTAAGGATGCCACAAATCTCTCGATGATTATTCCGCTTCGAAATCCCAAAAAAGACGAGAAAATCAAAGATACCATTAAGAAAGAAGACCAGAGATACAAAGGAATTATTCTCTATTTAAAGGCCATTGACGAAGAGGGTAAAATGAAAATTAAATGGGATAAGAATCACGATGAAAGACCCTAAAAACAAGCCCTTACTTCCGGGACACATCTAGAACAAGGCGCTAACTTCTTGCTTTCTTTTCAATAAAGAATCCATTTATTCAGAATAAATCTTCCTCACTATCCCAAAAATCGGACGGTATTAAAAATAATAAATCCGAAACATTTAGATAACATAGCGCACATATTTTTGCTAAAACTTATTATGAAAAAAAAGAGGGAAATTCCTTTAGTTGTCATAAGCGATGTGCACTTAGGAACTTATGGCTGCCAAGCCAAAGAGCTATTAAATTATTTAAAATCCATTCAGCCTAAAGTTCTTGTATTGAATGGTGACATTATCGATGTGTGGAGTTTTAGTAAAAATTACTTCCCTTCTTCTCATATGAATGTCCTGAGACAAATCCTAAAAATGTCAAATCAAGGAACTAGAGTGGTTTACATTACTGGAAATCACGACGAGGTTTTTAGAAAATACTCCGATCTGATTCTAGGAAATATTGAATTGGCAGACAAACTAATTTTAGATTTAGACGGAAAAAAAACCTGGATTTTTCATGGGGATGTTTTTGATTCTTCAACAAAAGGCTATGCTAAGTTTCTCGCTAAACTAGGAGGAAAAGGCTATGACTTATTGATTTTAATAAACAGTTTCATCAATTGGTTCTTAGTTCTCGTAGGAAAAGAAAAAAGAAGCTATTCAAAAATGATCAAAGACAGCGTAAAAAAAGCCGTTTCCTTTGTCTCAAATTTTGAAACTACAGCTGCTGAAATTGCCATCCAAAAAAAGTATGCCTATGTTGTTTGCGGTCATATTCACAAACCCCAAATGAAAGAAGTAATCAATGATCACGGAAAAGTAACCTACTTAAATAGCGGTGATTGGGTGGAGAACCTTACCGCATTAGAATACAAAAAAAAGAAATGGTCTATTTACCAATACAAAAAATCAGATTATGCTAATCATGATTTTTTAGAGGAAGAAATTCTTGACGACATCGTAAACAAAATATTATCCGACTAACCCTACCTGTTCGGAAATAAATAAATTCCCCTTAGACAAAAACCTTCAAGAAAATGAAAATATTTTATGCGATTCAGGCCACAGGAAATGGCCACATCAGCAGAGCAGTTCAATTGTATCCCTACTTACAAAAATTTGGCGAGGTAGACTTTTTTATGAGCGGAAACAACGCCAGCTTAAAGGTAGATTTACCAGTAAAATATAAAAGCCAAGGATGTAGTTTACACTACAGCAAATGTGGTGGTCTGAATTATTGGGAAATTGCTAAAAATGTCAAGCCAATTCAAATGTACAAAGACGCAACTTCGCTTCCCTTAAAAAATTATGATGTAATCATCAACGATTTTGATTCTATAACTTCGCTTGCCTGCAAATTACAAAAAGTAAATTCGGTTCAGTTTGGACATCAGGCCAGTTTTATATCCGAATTGGCTCCAAGACCAGAAAAGAAAAGTATTTTAGGAGAGACCATTTTCAAGCATTATGCACCTTCTCCTAAGCACATCGGTTTGCATTTCGAACCTTACGACTCGTTTATTTACCCTCCAATTATCAAAGAAGAAATCATCCAGGCTGAAGCAGTAAATCTAGGACATATTTCGGTTTACCTTCCGTCATTTCAGAAGCATTGTTTGGAAAAGGCGTTTAAAAAACTTCCTAATCAACACTTCCATTGGTTTCTTAATGATGTAAAAACAAAGCACCGCATAGATAATATCACCTATTACCCTGTCGATCAACAATATTTTAATGAAAGTCTGATTAGCTGTCACGGAATTATAACTGGTGGTGGATTTGAAACTCCGGCCGAGGCTTTGTACCTAAAGAAAAAAGTACTCAGTATTCCTATATTAAATCATTACGAACAGGAATGCAATGCAGCTGCATTAAAAAAAATGGGTGTGCCTGTAATTTTTGAAGTGGGAGATGATTTTGAAATTAGTATAGAAAACTGGTTAAACACCAATGCTCTTGTTCCCAATATAATCGCAAATAATGTCCAAGAAACACTTGAACATTTGTTTGACACGTATCACAATACTAATTAATTCAATTGCTTCAGGCGAAGATCTTTAGAATTACCCCAAGTTTGATAAAGCTTTTTTTGAATTTCATAAAAAAAAACCGAATACTCCTATTCGGTTTTCCTATATCCTTTAAAATAGCATAAGCGCTATATATTTAATAAACACTTATTGAGAAATATAAGTATTCAAATGATTGATTGTTTCCTTTTGAATATCCATAATTGCTTTTACAACATCACTCATGGAAATAACGCCAATCACCAAATCATTTTCCAAAACCGGCAAATGTTTGACTCTTTTGCTGCTCATTAATTCCATACAATAATCGAGATTATCAGAAGGTTTAACGGTCACAATATCTTTTTCCATGATATCACTGACTACTGTTTTCTTTGACGACTTATCTTTCAAAACAATTTTACGAGCATAATCTCTTTCAGATAAAACACCCTTTAATTCCTTGCCTTCCATAATCAGAACAGCTCCAATATTATTTGCACCCATCACTTTTAAAGCTTCATAAACGGTGATACTTGGAAGTATTGCGAATATTTCGCGGCCTTTTGTACTTAATACTTGATTTACTGTCATGACAAATAGTTTTAGAAT
>Ga0114958_10000096_pt1 | contig 70552 bp, 64 predicted proteins | sample C_130208_EF_Meta_FD_89577 | JGI IMG/M metagenome (GOLD analysis project Ga0114958, IMG submission 89577) | Freshwater microbial communities from Lake Croche, Canada to study carbon cycling - C_130208_EF_MetaG | ecosystem: Environmental > Aquatic > Freshwater > Lake | place: Lake Croche, Canada...
TCCATTTATCCATTTTTGAAGTTCTTGGGTGTTGTGTTTATTTATTGCCATTCCTTTATCTTGAATTCCAGCTTGTTGAAAGAATTTAGCGTTGTATTTTTTCATCATAAATCTAAAATAATCACGCCATAATAATTCAAAAATCAACCAATAGGTCGATTCATTGGCACCCAATTGTGCTTCGTATTTTTTCAGTTCGTTAACAATAAATCTGGGCGAAATACAACCTAAAGCCAACCAAGCCGAAAATTTAGAGGAATAATCGGCACCAACCAACCCGTTTCGAGTTTCTTTATAACTTGAAATACTTTTAGATTCAAAAAAATAATGGTTCATTCGCTTTATTGCTTCCGATTCACCACCTTTAAAATGTATGGCAGCTCTAGAATCTATAGGTTTAAATTGTAAACCTAATTCATCCAATGTTGGTAAATTTAACATAGGAATCTCTGGAGATTTAATCAGATTTGGTTCTTTAAAAGCAGTTCTAATTAAAGCATCTTTTTCTGTTTTCTTTCTGAAATTAGTAAATACATCTGGAATATCTTTAATTGAAAAAGGCAAGTCTTCAGCATGGTATAATGTGCTTGTGCTAAATGTTTTTAGTTCACACTTTAACTTAAATAATGCTTCTCTAACTTTTTCTTCGGTTTGTTTTTCTTCATAAGAAACTTCTTTTTTTGAAAAAACTTTAGTTGCCTTATATTGTCGGACAATATTTGAAATTTCAACTTCTGGTTTTCCTTTTAAAATCAATAAACCAGAACCTAATTCTCGCAAATTTTTATCTAAATCAATTAATGATTCTAATAAAAATTGCGCTCTAAAACTTCCTGTTTTTTTAAATCCAAATTCAGTGGCAACAAATTCGGAATCATCAAAACAATACACCGGAATGATTTGATCACTTTGTGCAATAGCTTTAATCAAAGTTTCGTTATCATGTAATCGCAAATCGGTTTTAAACCAAACAATAGTAATTCTCATAATTCATTTATATTTTTCAAATAATATTCGGCTTGTTGTAACAAAGCCGCTTTGTCTTCTGTTTTCATTTTTCGCCACACATTATACATCATGCCTATTCTAGGATTTTTACCTAGTTTAGCTTCATTTCTGTCATAAAAATTCCAATACAAACTATTAAACGGACAAGCTTTGTCTCCTGTTTTGATTGCTTTTTTGTAATAACAACTGCCACAATAATGACTCATTTTGTCGATATAAGAAGCCGAACTCACATAAGGTTTGGTGCCTACAATGCCGCCATCTGCAAACTGACTCATGCCACGAGTATTAGTAATTTCAACCCATTCAAAGGCATCAATATAAATTCCGAGATACCACGCGTCTATTTCGTCGGGATATATTCCTGCCAAAAGAGCAAAATTACCAGTAATCATTAACCGCTGAATATGATGAGCGTAAGCATATTGTAACGATTGATTTATAGCATCTTTCATACAATTCATTTTAGTTTTACCTGTCCAAAACCAATGAGGTAATTTTTCTTGATTGTTGAAGAAATTCATATTTGCGTATTCCGGCATTTTATTCCAATAAATGCCACGCATGTATTCGCGCCAACCAATTATCTGACGAACAAAACCTTCCAATTGGTTGAATTCTATTTCATTAGGTCGAATTCTCCATTCTTCAATACAACGTTCAATAACTTCTTGAGGAGAAATCATTTTTACATTCAATGAAAATGAAATGCGAGAATGATACAATGACCATTCATTAGGAATCATTGCATCTTGATAACTTCCAAATAACGGTAAACATTCTGTTGCAAAAAAGTCTAATAATTCTATAGATTGCGCTCTATTTATAGGCCAAACAAAATTTTTAGTATCAATAATTCCGATAGTTTCAATATCAGTTTTTATAATTTCTTCATAAATAGTTGAAACATCATTATTAAAAACAAAAGGCGCAATTGCTTTATGATTTTTGGGTAATTTTTTTCTGTTTTCTCCGTCATAATTCCATTGTCCAGTAAGCGGTTTATCTCCGTCCATCATAATATTGTGCTTTTTTCTCATGGCTCGATAAAAACTCTCCATCAAATACATTTTCTTACCTTCAAAGAAATCGCCAAGTTCATTTCGAGTGGTATAAAAGTGTTCAGAATCAAAAACCGCATTCGAAATTGAAATTGTTTTACAAAGGTTTTTTAAATCCAAATCCACTCGATATTCATCTGGTAATTGGTATTCAAAATGGGTAAAATTATGCTCTGAAATTAAATTTTTAATATTGTTTTCAAAGGATTGTAAGTTATTATTATCATTTAAGTATATATATATAACTTTATGTTTTTTAGAATTTAAAATATAATTAAAATATCGCATCGCGGAAAATATTCCTATTACTTTTTGAATATGGTGTTTTACATAATCGGTTTCAGAACGAATTTCCATCATGACATAGGTAACCGAATCATCAACAGTGTTAAACCATGAATGATTGCTATTTAATTGATCTCCTAGAATTAATCGTAACGTTTTTGACATTATTATTTTTTTTGCCACTGATTCACAGATTTTTTTATTTAAAAACTAATTTGTGAATCAGTGGCTATTTACTTTTACTCATTCTGCACTTATCACTGCAATATTTTACATCTTCCCAAACTTTTTCCCATTTTTTGCGCCAAGAAAATGATTTTTGGCAAATAACACAGATCTTATTGGGAAGGTTTTGTTTTTTTACTCTTCGCATTTTTTGTTTTATTTGGATTAGTTACGTGCTTTTTTAAAATTCGTTTTCCTTCTTCTTTAACATCATCTTTCTTTCTAAAACTCCATACGAAATCACTAGCTTGTTTTCGGGTTTGATCAATATCTACAATAGGAAATGGATAATCTTTACCAATGCTGCAGTTGTAAAATTGTTGTTCTATTGCATTTAATTTCCATGGCTCGTGAATCAATTCTACAGGAACATCAGCCAATTCAGGTACCCATTTTTTGATAAAAATACCTTCTGAATCGTGCTCTTCGGAATTTTTAATTGGATTATAAATTCTGATAGTATTAATTCCGGTAGTTCCCGATTGCATTTGTATCTGCGGATAATGAATTCCTGGCTCATAATCTAAAAATTGTCTAGCCAAAAAGTGTAATTCGCGCCAATCTTGCCACAAATTGAACGTGAAAAAAGAAACCACCATAGCTCGCATTCTGAAGTTAATATAACCCGTTTGAACTAAACATCGCATACACGCATCTACAATAGGAACTCCTGTTTTGCCTTCTTGCCAAGCTTTTATATAGTATTCATTTTTTGGTTTAATCAAAGAATCATAAGCTCTATTGGCATTTTCAAATTCCATTTGGCATTCGTCTTCAAATTTTTGTATAAAATGACAATGCCAATGCAAACGAGAAACAAAATTCAATAGTGCTCTTTTGTTTTTGGAAGTTTCATAATGCTGATTGGTGTATTGATAAACCATTCGCATGCTAATATTTCCATAAGTTAAATAAGGAGATATTCGGCTGCAACCGGTTCGACTTAAATTTGGTTTAGAAATGTGTTTGCTATAATTGACGTGACGTTCTTTTACAAAACTATCCAGATAACGCCAAGCCCAGTATTCGCCACCTTGTTGGAAGTTTTTATTGCGGGTTGTAATTACTTCAGGAAGCGAATTTCCTTTTAATTTAAAATACAAATTTGAGTCTAAATTTTCAAATTGAAACGAATTCAATTCAATAATTTTAGGTTCGGAACGCATCACTTGCTCCCATCGTTTATCCCAATTGCTTCTAGATTTTAGTTTTCTAACAACACCGTGCATTTGTGATTGGCTCCAGCAAATTTTATGAAAATCAAAAAAAGATTGCATTGCCACATCTCTATCAAAAGTGATTTTATTTCCAATTTCTTGATGAGAAAAAACTGATTTTATATCATATATTTTTTGAATTTCTTCAAAAACTGTTGCAACTTCACTATTAAAAAAAAAGATTTCAGAGGATATTGTCTTCAATTTAGATTGCAATTCTTGTATGGATTCATAAATAAACCTCCAATGACGAACATCGGAATCATCATAACTCATTACAGATGGCTCAAAAAAATACACTAATAAAACTGAAACACCTTCTTTTTGCGCCAAATAAAGTGGTTCGTGATCTGTAAAACGTAAATCACGTTTGAACCAAACAATATTTATAGATTTTTTATTCAATTTTAAAGTAACGAAGTAATTTCTTTATCGGGTTTTGCGTAGCTTAATCGGTCTAATTGTATCGTTTTATGATAACTATCTAAACCCGAACATGTGATGGTATTGGCTTTTTCTAAATCGATAAATCCATCATCTAGCAAACAATTTTCAGATATATTTATCTGAATAATTTCTCCAATAACTAGTATTGTGTTATTTATTAAAATATCCATTTTCTCTTTAAATTCAACACCTAACTGAATATTACAAGCTGAAACAAAAGGGGCAATAAAATCATCTTTATATTCTGATTTCAAATTAGTTACTTCAAATTCAGAAACTGAAGAGTCATATCGAGCAGAAGTTTGATGGGCTTGTTTATAAATAGATTCATTGATATGATTTATCGTATAAAACCCTGTTTGGAGTATATTGTGAAGCGTATTTCGTTCAGGTGGACCTGGACGAAATACCATTCCTATCAATGGGGGATTAGCTCCGATATGAAAAAAGGAACTGAATATTGCAAGATTTTCATTTCCTCTTTTATCGACGGTTCCGACCAAGGCAACGCTTTTAAATCCGCATAAACTATTAATTAAGTGAACTCGTTTTTGTTTTTCTAATTGCTCAATCTGAATTTTGGTAATCTGAATTTTAGACATTATCAATTGAAATTATAATAGATGAATCCACTTTTTTTCACTGTTTAATTTGAACGTTCCAATGTGCACTTTGTTCCATTCGTTGGGCGCAATTAATGAAAGGGAATTAGTTCCATCTTCGTTGGTATACAAATGATAGATTTCACCAATTACGGGTTCAAATGAGAATTTAGAATTATAAACCAATTCATTCCATTCAAATTCTTTTATCAAATTTTCATATTGAATTTTAAGCTCATTAAATTTATTTTCAAACTCTTTATTGACATTCGTAATTCCCCTACTTTTCCATGAAATTACATCATCAACTCTAATTACAGGCGCGCCAACACTAGTTGGATAGGACAATGAATTGGCGTTATACCCATCTTTATCAGTAAAAACAACGTTATCTGGTTTTTTACTTTCCATTTTTAGCGTTTAGAAATTTTATTATTCGAAATGGAACGTTGTAAATTGCATTTGAATCGATCAATTCCTTCCGCTCGTTTAGAAACATGTTTTGTTTTGCAACTTTCAACCCGTTCGCGCCACAATTTGTAACTACTAAATTTCAATTCTTTTTTCATTAAAGCTTTTACGTCAGCTTCGCTTAATCCAAATTGAAATTTTATGGCATCAAATGGAGTTCGGTCTTCCCAAGCCATCTCAATGATTCTATCAATATGAATATCGGATAGTTTTTCTTTTTCTATAGGTGCAATAATGGATTTCAAAATATATTGTTTAATATTTATTTTAATTGATTAAACAAAAGTAACAATTTTTAATTATTAATTCAGATTTAAAATAAAAAAATAAGTTAAATTTGAGTAAAATGAGATGAAATAATATCCTTATTTTTGCATGATATAACAAACAATATGCAATCAATTGAAGCAAACGGATATTCTATTTATTTTAATAAAAAAGGATATAAGGCAATCAACCAAACACTAATTGATAATAAATACTCCACTATTTTTATTTTAGTAGACGAACATACCAACGACTTTTGTTTGCCTAAATTTCTTTCAAATTTAGCTACTGAAATTGCCATAGAAATTATAGAAATTGAATCTGGTGAAGATATTAAAAACATTACAACTTGCGTCGAAATATGGTCAATTTTATCAGAACTTTGTGCCGATAGAAAAAGTTTAATAATCAATCTGGGCGGGGGTGTAATTACTGATATTGGCGGATTTGTAGCTTCTACGTTTAAAAGAGGGATTGATTTTATTAATATTCCAACTACTTTATTAGGAATGGTTGATGCGTCAATTGGGGGTAAAAATGGTGTTGATTTGGGGAATTTAAAAAATCAAATCGGAATTATTAATGTCCCGAAATTATTGCTAATTGACCCTTCATTTTTAGAAACATTATCGCAAAAAGAAATGCGTTCTGGTTTGGCAGAAATGCTAAAACACGGTTTGATTTACGACAAAAAATATTGGGAACAATTTTTAGTTTTATCGAATATTGATTTTGCCGATTTTGATGCATTAATTTATCGTTCGATAGCAATTAAAAATGAAATAGTAAAACAAGATCCCACCGAAAACGGAATTAGAAAAGCATTAAACTTTGGCCACACTTTGGGTCATGCCATAGAAAGTCATTTTTTAAAATCTGCAACCCCTTTACTTCATGGTGAAGCCATTGCTATTGGAATGATTTTAGAAAGTTATATTTCTAAAGAAAAAGGATTGTTATCGAGTGATGAATTTCATCAAATAAAATATACTTTAACTGATATTTTTGAAAAACATAATTTTACTAAAAACGACATAGAATTGATTCAAGATATACTCATTCACGATAAAAAAAATGAGTATGGAAAAGTGCAATTTGCGTTGATTAATGGTATAGGTAAAATAATTGTCAATCAATTTGTTGAAAATGAATTAATTATTAAAAGTTTTGAGGAATATAAATCTTAATATTTTTTTTATAATTAATTTTGCAATTCGCTTATTTTATTTTTTACATTTGCGGAGATGATTAAAAACAATAATTCTAATACGAATAGTACTTTCACACTAAAAACTAACACTGGTTTTCAAGTCTTGTGTGTTGTTTTTTTGACATCAATTAGAACTATTTTAGGGCTTTTTTTAGAGATTATTAAATCGGAAACCGAAAAATTACCCATTGTGTATGCAAATATTAGAGTTTGAATTAAAGATGAATTTTGTTTTATTATTAATACATTTTAAACTTTGCAAACAAAAATGAATACAAAATACTTCGACTTAATCAACCAGACCTATTACTTTCCACAAGAAGAATTTACTTTAAACAAAGAAAATGCGCTTCAATTTCATAACATTGATTTAATGAAATTAGTTGAACAATATGGAACTCCTTTAAAATTCACCTATTTACCTCAAATTTCCAACAACATTAAAAGAGCCAAAAACTGGTTTAGAAATGCTATGGAAAAAAACAAATATGAAGGAAAATATTATTATTGTTATTGTACCAAAAGCTCCCATTTTGAATATATTATGAATGAAGCTTTTAAAAACAACATTCACATTGAAACTTCTTCGGCGTTCGACATAAATATTGTTGAAAATTTATTAGAAAACGGAAAAATAAATAAAAGTACTTACATTATTTGTAATGGATTTAAAAGAGATCAATATATTACAAACATTGCGCGTTTGATTAACAAAGGACATAAAAATACCATTCCAATCATTGATAATTATGAAGAATTGGATTTGCTTCAAGCCCAAATAAAAGGTAAATTTAAAATTGGCATACGAATTGCAGCCGAAGAAGAACCAAAATTTGAATTTTATACCTCCCGCCTAGGAATTGGATATAAAAACATTGTGGCTTTTTACAAAAAACAAATTCAAGATAATGATAATCTAGAATTGAAAATGTTACATTTTTTCATCAATACTGGAATTAACGATAATGCCTATTATTGGAATGAATTGGTAAAATGTATTAAAGTATATATTGCACTTAAAAAAGAGTGTCCCACTTTAGATGGATTGAATATTGGAGGTGGTTTTCCTATCAAAAATTCATTAGCTTTTGAATATGATTACCAATACATGATTGACGAAATTATAAATCAAATTAAAATTGCCTGTGACGAAGCTGAAGTAGATGTGCCTAATATTTTTACCGAATTTGGATCGTTTACTGTGGGAGAATCAGGAGGCGCTATTTATCAAGTTTTGTATCAAAAACAGCAAAACGATAGAGAAGCTTGGAACATGATTGATTCTTCATTCATTACTACTTTGCCCGATACTTGGGCAATTAACAAACGATTTATTATGTTGGCAATAAACCGCTGGAATGACACTTACGAAAGAGTTTTATTGGGTGGAATGACTTGTGATAGTGATGACTATTACAACTCTGAACAAAATATGAACGCCATCTATTTACCAAAATACAATAAAGAAAAACCCCTATATATAGGATTTTTCAATACTGGTGCTTATCAAGAAACCATTGGAGGTTATGGAGGACTACACCACTGTTTGATACCTCAACCCAAACATATATTGATTGACAAAGATGAAAATGGCATCATTGCTACCGAAGTTTTCTCTGAACAACAAACGGCAGAAGATGTTTTGAAAATTTTAGGATATTCAAAAAAAGAGAAATAAAAAAAATAAAATCCGTTTGAAGTTTTAAAAAAAATAGTTTTTCTTTGAATTTCAAACAAACATTATTAAAATAAAGATTAACAGAATCTGAAATAAATTCAGATTAAAACAAAAAAAATGAGCAAAGGACCAATAAGTCAATTTATTGAGAAACATTATCTTCATTTCAATTCAGCTGCTTTAGTAGATGCAGCAAAAGGATATGAGCAACATTTATTGGAAAACGGAAAAATGATGATCACCCTCGCTGGGGCGATGAGTACTGCCGAATTAGGAAAATCATTGGCCGAAATGATTCGTCAAGACAAAGTACATATTATTTCTTGTACAGGCGCCAATCTTGAAGAGGACATTATGAATCTAGTAGCTCATAATTCTTACAAGAGAGTTCCAAATTACAGAGATTTAAGTCCGCAAGATGAATGGGATTTACTTGAAAATCATTACAATAGAGTTACCGATACCTGCATACCTGAAGAGGAAGCTTTTAGAAGATTACAAAAACATATTCATCATATTTGGAAAGATGCAAATGATAAAGGAATTAGCTTTTTTCCACATGAATTTATGTATCAAATGTTGAATTCAGGAGTATTAGAACAATACTATGAAATTGATCCAAAAGATTCTTGGATGTTGGCTGCTGCCGAAAAAAACTTACCAATTGTAGTTCCTGGATGGGAAGACAGTACAATGGGAAATATTTTTGCATCCTATTGTATTAAAGGGGAATTTAAACCAACAACCATGAAAAATGGTATTGAATACATGATGTGGTTGGCCGATTGGTATCCGAAAAATTCGGGAGGCAAAGGCGTAGGCTTCTTTCAAATTGGAGGAGGAATTGCTGGAGATTTTCCTATTTGCGTGGTACCAATGTTATATCAAGATATGGAAATGCACGATGTTCCTTTTTGGAGTTATTTCTGCCAAATTTCCGATTCAACAACAAGTTATGGTTCTTATTCTGGTGCGGTTCCAAATGAAAAAATTACTTGGGGTAAATTAGACATCAATACTCCAAAGTTCATAATTGAATCTGACGCAACTATTGTTGCTCCACTAATTTTTGCTTATTTATTAGACCAATAAAATAGATTTATGAGAAGAGTTATTGTTGATTATGCGAAGCTAACAGGCGATATACTAAACTTATTAGTTGATAAATTTCCTGAAGGTTATGACGATTCGGATATCATTCGTTTTAGAAATGCTCAAAATGAACTTATTGAAGCCGTTGAAGTACGAACCGACGACACCGTTTATTTGGTAAAAGTGAGTACTAAATTGGCAAGCCGGATGGAAAAATTTGAAGAAGAAGATGATTTAGATGCTGTCATTGAACCCATCATACCTGTAGTTGGATTAGATGTTGAAGATGATGATGATTCAGAAGATGAAGAAAATTTAGAAGATGATTTACTAAAAGACAAAGATATTGATGGAGAAGATGATGATGAATAAAAAAAGTTAGAAATAAAGATTCTAAAAATCAATCTTTTCTAAACTATTACAGAAAAAAAAGTGTGTAAATTAATTTTCATAAACTTACACACTTTATTATTAAAGTGATTTATTTTTTCACAATTAATCGAAATCCTTCACCGTGAATATTTAAAATTTCAACCCCAGGATCTTCTTTTAGGTATTTCCTTAATTTAGCAATATAAACGTCCATACTTCTTGATGTAAAATAGTTATCATCTCTCCAAATTTTGGTTAAAGCTAATTCTCTGGGCATTAAATCTTCCACATAAATTGCTAACATTTTTAACAATTCATTTTCTTTTGGTGATAATTTTATTGGCTCATTACCAGGTAATGTTAAAAAACGCAACTTAGAATTTAAATGAAATTTTCCAATTTGGAACTCAAATTGAATATTTTCAGCTTTAGTTTCGGAAGATTTTCTTTGCATAATAGCTTTTATTTTCATCAATAAAACTTCCGAATCAAAAGGTTTGTTTAGATAATCGTCTGCTCCTACTTTGTAACCTTTCAACACATCTTCTTTCATAGTTTTGGCAGTTAAGAAAACGATAGGCACATCCTTATTTTTCTCCCGTATTTCTTTAGCCAACGTATAACCATCTTTGTAAGGCATCATTACATCTAAAATACACAAATCGTAAGTGTCTTTTTTGAATTTTTCAAAACCTTCCATACCATTTTTAGCTAAAACAACATCAAAATCGTTTAGCATTAAATAGTCTTTTAGAATTGCACCAAAGTTTTGGTCGTCTTCTACTAATAATATTTTTTTGTTTTCTTTTTCCATAATTTTAATTTATCAATGGTAATTTTATTATAAATGTACTTCCTTTTCCTTTTTCACTTTCTACGAATACCTGACCATTGTGGTCTTCTACAATTCTTTTAACGTAAGCTAAACCTAGACCATGTCCTTTTACATTGTGTAAGTCACCGGTATGTTCACGATAAAATTTTTCAAATATTCTTTTTTGGGCTGCTTTTGTCATCCCTAAGCCTTGATCTTTTATTTTTATTATTACAAAATCTTTTATATTTTCTGTATATATATCAATAACGGGTAGTTCTGGAGAATATTTTATGGCATTATCTAAAATATTTACAATTACATTTGTAAAATGTACATCATTTAATAATACTGTATTTCTATTTGCATCAAAATGTTTTGTAATAGTTCCTTGTCTATCTTCAATAATTAAGTGAACATGATCAATTGCATCTTCAATAATCTCTTGCACATTTTGAGACTCTTTTGAAATATCGAGTTCTTTTTTCTCTAGCTTTGATATCCTAAGAACATTCTCAACTTGAGCATGCATTCGTTTGTTTTCTTCTCGAATCATTTTAAGATATCGAAATATTTTTTCTTTATCATCAATAACTTTTGGATTCTTAATAGCGTCTAAAGCCAAATTTATTGTTGCTATTGGCGTTTTAAACTCATGCGTCATATTATTAATAAAATCTGTTTTGATTTCAGAAATTTGACGTTGCTTTATCAATTGATGTAAAGCATTAGAATAGGCAATAATAATAATTAACGTAAATATTATTGATAATATGGTAATTGCTAAGATATCAGAAAACAGAAATCTTTTCTTTTGTGGAAACGAAATCAGTAATGAATATTTATTATTTCCGTCATTATCTATAAATATAGGAATAGAATATGTGTCATATTTATCATAAATGAAATGTTCAGATTTAATTTTAGTAGCCAAACCATTACTATAAATATTGAATTCAAATGGGGTTTTAACACCATATTCATTCAATTCATTGGTCAACGTAGCATTCAATTTTTCTCTTGAAATTCTATCATAAATAGAATAATTGGCAACAATATCTTTGTATGCTATATCAAATTGAGCATTTTCTAAAAGCTTTAGTTTTCCAGCTTTTTCAATAGTAATATCTGGAGTTAATTTATTCTCAATCCCTAAATTATCAAAAGAATTTTTATTAAAAATTTCTGTTTTTCGTTTGGCAGTGTAGGCTTTTATTTTAGAATTATCAGATTTTTTTTTGTCAAAGAGCGTGGAAAATATATCGTAATCTTCAGAAATTATACTATTTGAATAAATAATAGTTTCATTTGTTTTCTTGTTTCTTTGGTAGTATTTATATTCCATCAAATCTTCATTTTTTGGAACGGAACCAATACTATCTTTTAACTTATTGTATCTATTATAAAATGTATATTTTTCTTGTTCCCCGAGTTTTCTTGATACATTACCCAAAACTTGTTTGATATGAAACTTGAATTGTTCTTCACTTTTTTCTAACGAAGTGTTGAACCAATATACTTGAATCAATATTATTCCCAACAAGGAAATGCTCATTAACAATACCAAAAGCCGAAAAACAAACTTATTCATCTAAACAAATTTAGTATTTTAACATATAATCTGTTAATGTATTAACCAAACATTAACATTGAAGTAGTTTTTTATTTATTTTTCAATGAATTCAATATTTCATCGATTTGTATTTTTGTTTCATCAAAATTTATATTTTTGACAACAAATTGACTTCTTTCAATGCGCTCTTCATCTGATAGTTGATTATTAATTCTCTGGATAATTTTTTCTCTAGTAGTTTTATCTCTTTCCAGCACTCTTTGAATTCTAGTCTCTAATGGTGCCGAAACTGTGATAATACTATCACAATCTTTATAACTTCCACTTTCAAATAAAATTGCGGTTTCTTTAATAATTATAGGAAATTTATTATGTTCAATAATCCAAAAATCAAAATGCTTCTTTACCGCAGGATGAACAATCGCATTAAGTTGTTTTAATTTCTCAGGTTCGTTAAAAACAATAGAGGCTAGTTTATCCCTGTTTAAAGTATTGTTTGATTCTATAATTTCTGTTCCAAATGCGGCGGCAATTTGAGAAATAATATCTGGGAAATCCATAACTTTTTTGGCTTCTACATCAGAAATATAAACCGGAATTCCTTTTGATTGTATATAATTAGCAACCGCAGTTTTACCACTTCCAATTCCACCGGTTAATCCAATTATTTTTGATTTAACCGCAACCGGTTCCACTAATTTTTGTAATGGATTTATTATTTTATCAATTGCTTTTTCAACAGATTTATGTATTGGAGCATTTTTCTTATTATTGATATTATACATACTTCTTTCAAAATTATCTTCCACATCACTTACTTTAAAAAAAAGTTCTGGAAAAGCTTCTTGAGGTTGTTTGCCAAGCACACTTATTTTATAAAACGAGGTCATAAATCCAATTCCGTATCCAAAAAATTGCTTCCAAACAGCAACAATTGATAAATAACCAATGACTGGACTTCTATTTTGAACACTTGAAGTAACGAATAAAATTATAAAATACAAAAAATAAATTTTTAAAGCCCAATCCATTAAAACAAATATTAGTGCAATTGAAATTACAAATCCAATTATAAAAATAGAAGGAAACCAGTAAGTTATTTTTTTATATTCTGGATACCAAGAGTTTAATATTGGCCTAGCTTTTCCAAATTTTGAAACTTGAACACTAAATTTTTCCCAATCGATTCTTCTTTTGTGATATACAAAAGCAGTGGGAAACAATCGTGTTTCAAAATCTAATTTCCATAATCTAATAGACAAGTCTGGATCTTCACCAGGATGTATGTTCCCGAATCCTTTAGATGCTTGAAATGCTTTTTTAGAAATTCCCATATTGAAACTTCTGGGTTGAAATTTATCTATTTTTTCTGAACCTCCTCTAATGCCTCCTGTTGTAAGAAAAGATGTCATGGCAAAATTTATTGCTTTTTGAATATTAGAAAATGAATCCAATGATTTATCAGGCCCTCCAAAACAATCTACAAAATCAAATTTTAATTCCTTTTCAACTTCTGATAAATATTGCGTGGGAATGATGCAATCAGAATCGAAAATAATATAATAATCTCCTTTAGCTTTCTTCATGCCAAAATTTCTGGAATCTCCAGGTCCTGAGTTGGGTTTAAAATAATAGGATATTGAAAGTAAGTCTGAATATTTTTGAATTACATCTTCACAAGTAATAGTTGAACCATCTTCAACAATTACAATCTCAAAGTTGATTTTGTAAGTTGATTGAACCAAACTTTCAAGTAATTCGTTTATTTCGTCAGGTCGGTTATAAACAGGAATGATAATTGAAAAATACATTCTAAAAAAATTTTAACAAATATACAGTTTCTGAAAAAGAAAAGTCCCGCCGAAGCAGGACTTTTTTATCTATTATAAAATAATTAAAATTTATTCTTTAATAATTTTAATCATTTTAATTTGATCATCAGAAGTTAATTTAACTAAATAAGTGCCAGCACCAAGCTGAGACATGTCTATTTGTCCTTGAGTATCATTCATTGATTTCACAATCATTTCTTGTCCTAAAAAATTAACTACTTGAACTTTAGAAATTGTAGTTGCATTAGAAATATTCAACACATCTTTCACTGGGTTAGGGTAAAACATGAAGCTTGAATTTGAAAAGGTATTGCTAGTCAAAGAAGCGTCATATGCTGACAATTGAAAATCACCATCAATACCACCACCACTAACACTATATGTCCAAACCCCAATATACAATGTAGAACCTGGTGTCAATGCAGATAAAACAACTCTAGAAAAATTTCCATTACCAGTATCATCATCACATCCAACTTCTGTTAAAGAACCACAGGTTCCTGTAAATACTGATAATACAGAGTCCGTCATTGTTGTTCCAGTTGTAGTATCCGTTTCAACAGTTAAAGACCCTGAAACTGGAACCACCACGCTATACCAAACATCATTTTTTCTGTTAGTCTGACATGCAAAGGTCAATCCAGTAGTTGAAGTCCCACCAACGGTAGTACCTATAACAGGGGAATCAGTAAAAACACCTCCAGGAGTTATTGAAATTGCATTCATACAATCATCATTTGCTGGAGGAGTAGGTAATGTTGTAAAGCTTACCATTGCACTCCATTCTGATGAATCTGAAATACTGCAAACAGAACGAACCCATACGTAATAAGTTGTGAATGGTGTTAAACCAGTTAAATTAACAGTTGTAATACCGGATATTACACCATCAGTTGCTAAATCAGTTGGTAGCGGAGAAGAATTTGTTGTTGATAAATAATATTCATATCCACTAGCAGGAGCATTAGCAGGAGCTGTCCAGGAGATTGTGGCTCCAGTATTTGTTGGTAAAGTAGCAATTACAGCAAAAGGAATTGAACAAGAAGGGGTCGTAACAATTTTAATGTCGTCTACATATAAATTGAATTGATTAGCTATTGAATAGGCATTAAATCCAAAGTAATAAACACCAGAGGTTGAAGGAGTAAAAGAAACAATATTTTGTTGAACCATCCCTCCGCTATATACTCCTCCCGTTATAGTAGGATGATCCGCTAAAATATCGGTCATATCAGCTGAAGTAGGTGCAATTCCATAAGCAACTTTCATGCTTTCAGTATAAAAGGTAGAATTATTGCCATAGTTATAAGAAATATCGTAAGATACTCCAGCGTCTAATGCAATGCCTTGTGTGTAAAACCAGGTGTTCGCTGGGTTTGTGAAATTATAGGTATATCTCAATGTATTAGTTGAAAATCCATAACCAGGATTGCTTGCTGTTGTCCAATTATATCCTAAACCAACATTTTCATTTGAAGTACAAATAGGTAAAGCAGGAACTACTGCAGATTCAAAGTCTTGAATATAAGGAACAGTAGTGGCTTCGCACAAAGTAGCAAATGTACCCATTACACTCCAATAAGAAGAATCAGTACTACTACAAACAGAACGTACCCAAATGTAATAATTTGTTCCTGAAGTTAAACCCGTAAAATCAAAAGAAGTTATTCCTGCTACAACTCCATCTGTTGCAGCATCTGTAATTGCTGGCGCTGTGTTATTAGTTGATAAATAAAACTCATAACCGTTTGCTGGGTCTGTAACCGAAGTAGTCCATGAAACCGTTGCCGTTGTAGTAGTTAAATTTGATGAAACAAGTCCAGTTGGAGCTATGCAAGTAGGTGGAATTCCACAAATTACGTATCTATTTCTAGAAGTATTTTGAGTACCGCAACCCACCAAATTTGTATAAAATTTTATATCTCCAGATATTGTAGCTACCCAAGAAACAGAGCCAGTTCCAAAAGTATCAGCAGTAGTTCCACCATCTGAACTTATAGTTATGATGTCTGTGGCTACTGAACTTCCAAAAGTATATGTCTCTCCGAGATTTACACTAACAAGTGAATACTCGCCAGCCCATCCTGCAGTTGTAATTATGTTTTGAGTTAACCCATCACAAACTGGTATAGCATATGACGCACCAGAAGGATATTGTGTAGTTGATGTTAAACACTGAGCTAATAAAGCCGTTGAATATCCAAAAATCAGGATTAATAATAAAGTAATTTTTTTCATATAATTAATTTTTAAAATTTCGTGAATATAAAAGTAAACTAAAAAGCTCTAAATAGCAAATTTAGAGCTTTTTTTTATAATAAAATAATTCTATTATAAATTTAAACTTAATTTATGCTTGAAACCATAAGCATTTCATTAGTATCAGCTTCATAATCAACACCCTCAAATCCGAAACCAAATAAATTTAAGAAGTCTTGTTTATAGCCGGCTAAGTCACCAATTTGAGGTAATGTTTCTGTTGTGGATTCTATCCATAATTTAGCAACTTGAGCTTGAACATCATCGCGCATTTCCCAATCATCAATTCGTATTCTTCCATTAGAATCTGTAGGGATTTCCTTTCCTGTATATAATCTCTCAGCAAATAATCGCTGAATTTGTTCAATACAACCTTCATGAATTCCTTCGGCTTTCATAATTTTATACAACAATGAAATGTATAAAGGAATAACTGGAATTGCAGAACTTGCTTGAGTAACCAATGCTTTATTTACAGAAACATAAGCTTTTCCATTAATATCTTTTAAACTATCTGTAATTGAAAATGCCGTAGCTTCCAAATGATCTTTTGCTCTCCCAATAGTTCCTTTTCTATAAACTGCTTCCGTAACTGATGGTCCTATATAAGAATAAGCAATTGTTGTAGCTCCTGGAGCTAATAAATTAGCATCTTTTAAATCTTGCATCCACATAACCCAATCTTCACCTCCCATAACCACAACGGTGTTGTCAATATCTTCTTGATTTGCTGGTTCGATAGAAACTTGTGTTACATTTCCGGTATGAAAATCAACGGTTTTGTTTGTAAATGTATTTCCAATAGGTTTTAGTGTGGAACGATGTAATAACCCGGTATCTGGATGTAATCTTACAGGCGATGCCAAACTATAAATTATTAAATCAATTTGGCCTAAATCTGCCTTAATCATATCGATAGTTTGCTTTTTTATTTCTTTAGAAAAGGCATCACCATTAATACTTTTAGCATACAAACCGGCTTTTATTGCTTCGTTTTCAAATGCTGCCGAATTATACCAACCTGGTGAAGCCGTTTTACCTTCTGTTGGTGGTTTTTCAAAAAAAACTCCAATGGTAGCAGCATCACAACCAAAAGCACTTGAAATTCTGGATGCCAAACCAAATCCAGTAGAAGCACCAATAACTAAAACACGCTTTGCGCCTTCTATTTTACCTTTAGATTTTACGTATTCAATTTGATTTTTTACGTTTTGTTCGCAACCTTTTGGATGAGCTGTCAAACAAATAAAGCCGCGCATTCTTGGTTCTATAATCATAATCTTATTATTTTATTTCTATTTTGAAGTCTAAATTACAAACCGGACAAATATAATTGATTTTTTTAGTTGAGCAATTCCTTCGCGTGAATTAAAGCCGAATCAGAAATTGTTGAGCCCGAAAGCATTTGAGCCACCTCTATAATTCGTTCCTCTTTAGATAACAATTTTAATTCTGATTGTGTAAGATTGTCTTTTATTATTTTATAAACCTTAAAGTGCTCTTTTCCTTTTCCAGCAATTTGAGGTAAATGAGTTATGGCAAAAACTTGCATATTTTCACTCATGGATTTCATTATTTCTCCCATTTTGTGAGCAATTTCTCCAGAAACTCCAGTGTCAATTTCATCAAAAATGATGCTTGGAAGTTTAGAATAATTTGATAAAACCGATTTTACAGCCAACATAATTCTAGACATTTCTCCACCCGAAGCCACCTTCTTTAACAATCCGAAATTGGAACCTTTATTGGCTGAAAACAAAAACAGAATTTCATCTTTACCATTAAAATAAAATTCATCTTTTGAAATTAATTCAATATTAAAACGAGCATTTTCCATTCCTAATTGCCCTAAAATCAAAGCTAATTTAGCTGTTAAAATCGGAATTGCTTCTACTCTATTTTTGTGAATTTCGATAGCTAATTTATTCAGTTGATTTTCTATAAATACAATTTGATTTTCTATTGCATTGATTTGTGATTCTAAAGTTGTAACTGAAACTACTTTTTTGTCTAAATCATCTTGTATTAGCAACAATTCTTCAACCGAATTAACTTGATGCTTCTTTTCAAGCGCATAAATCAACTGTAATTTATCATTAATTATTTGTAATTCATCTGGATTTGAAAAAACGGTTTCAGACAACTGCTCTAATTCTTTTTCGATATCATGAAATTCAATTAAAACACTATTAACTCGCTCATATACAGTATTATATTCTAATGAAAAACCAGCAATTTTTTGAAAACACAATTTGATTTCTTTTAAATTTTGCAGAACTCCAAACTGCTCTTCATTCATAATGGATAATGATTTTATTACATTTTCTTTTATAAATTCGACATTATTTAACTTTTCAAATTGAATTTCAATTGCTTCTTTTTCTCCTGTTTTTAAATTGGCCGACAACAATTCATCAAGTAAAAAAGTATTGTAATCTTGTTCTTTTAAAACAGAATGAAGCAATTCGGTTTTGGATTTTAAATCCGATTTATTTTTTTTGTATTCTTTTAATTGTATTGCATATTCGTCTATCAAACTGAAATTTAATCCAACAGAATCAATAATTTGAAATTGGACCGTATCATCTGAAAGCTCTTGGGTTTGATGTTGCGAATGAATATCTATAAGAAAAGTACTCATTTCTTGTAATTCGTTAAGATTAACAGGAGTATCGTTTATAAAAGCGCGGGATTTTCCAGAGGGTAAAATTTCTCTTCTAATAATAGTTTCTTCTTCATAGTCCAAATTATTGGCTTCAAAAAATGGCTCTAGATTGTAACTTTTAATTTGAAAATGCGCTTCAATTACACATTTTTCTTCTTTATTTTTTAAAGAAGTTAAATCGGCTCTTTTTCCTAAAACTAAACCCAAGGCACCTAATAGAATTGATTTTCCTGCCCCTGTTTCACCAGTAATCACAGAAAATCCATCAGTAAATTTTACTGATAATTTCTCTATCAATGCATAGTTTTCAATAGATAAGGAAGTGATCATGTAGTAAAAGTTTATTTAGAATTAAAACTTTAAACCAACCCATTTTGCAGCATTGGTAGGTGATATTCTAGATAATTTATCAACCAATCCCTCTATGTTTACAGTAGGACCTCCTGAGAAAATGGAAACAATTTCATCTGATTTAGCATCAAAAAATATCCTTGTTAGATAAGCGTTAGGTTTGGCTTCATAAAGAGCTGAAAGTGTGTTGATTGAATTATTAATAGCTTCTTTAGAAGACTTAATATCCTTATACATTCCATCTAAACCGTTAAAGTGATATTGAAACATTGCCTCTCTATAAGGTCTATAAGTCGCCGACATCAAATCATTTACTAAATAATATCGGTTTTGAGTTTTGTCGGTTTGAGACCATCCTTTTCCACCTGATGGCGCTGCCAAACTAACAATTTCTTGTGCCGATTGAAAGTAACTCGCACCACTATCTAACTTAAAAGTTTCCGCGTCAATACCCAATATAATATACGAATAAAAAGCAATTGTTGAAATTAAATTCGAATCATAACTACTTGGACTATAAAATAAATTCTGAAATTCAACGTATTGAAAATTGAAATCTTTATCATTAATATTAATTATAGGAGAAGAAAAACTTGAATTGTATATTGGTCTTGAAGCTTGAATTTGGATACTACCCTCAAAATTATTTGAATCATAAGAGTTCAACGTTATAAACATGGTACAACTTATTTTTTCGTTGTCTTTGAATGTTTTCTCCGTCCAAGCAGTTTTATTTAAAAACTCATTCAATGATGTCTCTAGACTTTTAAAAATCTGATTATTGGCATTTGTAATTTTATCGTAATTCACAATAACCTTACAATTTAGCTCTTGTGCTTGAATGTTAGCAAAAAAACAAATTAAAAATAAATTAAAAAATTTACGCATCATAATGAGTTATTACTTTATTTAAAATATCCACTGCTACCTCTTCTTTCGATTTTAATTCTATTGATTCAATAGTAAAATTCTTGTCAATGAATGTAACCTTATTGGTTGGTTCTCCAAAACCTGCTCCTTTATCTTGAAGCGAATTTAAAACTATCAAATCTAAGTTTTTTTTGTGAATTTTCAACTTAGCGTTTTCAATTTCATTTTCAGTTTCTAATGCAAAACCAATTAAAAACTGTTCTTTCTTTATTTCACCCAAAGATGCTAAAATATCTTTAGTTTTTTCTAATTCAATAGAAAAATCAGCATCATTTTTTTTAATTTTATTTACAGATACAGCTTTTGGTTTATAATCGGCAACCGCAGCAGCTGCAATTGCAACATCAACATCGCTATAAAACTCATGACAAGCGTTATACATTTCTAAAGCTGAAACAACTTTAATTACTTTTATAGAGTTATTTTCTACTTTCAAATGCGTGGGTCCTGAAATCAAAATGACTTCTGCACCCAAATTTGCCGCTTGATTGGCAATATCAAATCCCATTTTACCGGAAGAATGATTTCCTATAAAACGCACAGGGTCTATAGATTCGTATGTTGGACCTGCAGTAACGAGTATTTTTTTTCCTTTTAGTGATAATTTACTCATTAAATCAACTTCCAAAAAAGCAATGATGTTTTCTGGCTCTGCCATTCTTCCTTCGCCTGAGAGTCCACTTGCTAATTCTCCTGATTCTGCAGGAATTATACTATTCCCAAATTGTCGTAATGTTTTAAAAGAAGCAATTGTAGAGGGATGTTTATACATATCCAAATCCATTGCTGGAGCAAAATAAACAGGACATTTAGCCGATAAATAAGTTGCTATTAGAAGATTATCGCAATTCCCATTAGCCATTTTAGACAATGTATTGGCTGTTGCAGGAGCAATAATCATTAAATCTGCCCATAGACCAAATTCAACATGATTATTCCACTGGGCATTTTGTTTGGCCTGTTCACCTTTTTGACTAGGGTCATCTTCTTCGCTATAAAATGTAGAGTGAACTGGATTTTTAGATAATGTAGCTAAGGTTAATGGCGTTACAAAATCTTTAGAAGCAGGAGTCATAATCACTTGGACATGGGCACCTGCTTTAATAAATAGTCGAACTAATGATGCAGTTTTGTATGCGGCAATTCCACCAGAAACTCCTAGTATTATTTTTTTACCACTTAAAACTGACATTTTTCCGTATTATTTTTGTGTGTCTTTATGATAAATCTTACCATCCATCCACTCTTGAACTGCAAGAGCATGTGGTTTAGGAAGTTTTTCATAAAATTTAGAAACTTCAATTTGTTCTTTGTTTTCAAAAACTTCTTCTAAGCTATCATTATAAGTTGCAAATTCTTCTAACTTTTCAATCAACTCTTTTTTGATTTCAGTGTTAATTTGATTTGCTCTTTTAGCCATAATAGTTATTGCTTCATAAACATTTCCGGTAGGTTCCTCAATAACCGTTTTGTTATAAGTTATTGTGTTTACTGGCGCATTGGTCTTTTTTAAATCCATGACTTTTTTTATTTAGAAAATTGTTGTAAATCTTTATCAATCTTAGCTAACATTTCGTCGGCTTTTGCTTTATATTTTGAATCTGCTTTGTATTTTATCAAACCATTGTATGCCGTTTTCGCATAATTCAATCGTTCTTCCATCTTTAGAACCACACTATTAACAGCAAGTTTATAGGCCGAATCTAATTTAAAAAACAAAGCATCTTCTTTAAATGTTGTTCCAGGAAAATCTGAAATAAAATTATCGAATGCTATTTGAGAAGCTCTGTAATCTGAAATAGTATTGTATTGCTTGGCGTTTTCAAAAGCTTTTTTCTCAATTTTATATTTCAGTACTTTTACAATAGCATTGGCTTGTGGCAAATAGTTTGAATTTGGATATGTATCGATAAAATTCTGTAATTTATCCAATGCTTTATCAGTATCAACTTGATCTAAACTATACACTGGAGAAAGCTTTGAATAACATTGGGCACCCAAGAAAGAGGACTCTTCTACTTTTTCACTTTTTGGATAACTTGAAGCAAAATTTTCAAATTGATAACCCGCTAAATAAAATTGTTTAGTTTTATAATAAGATTGTGAAAACATGTAAAACAACTTCTCTGCTTGTGGTTTTCCTTTATAGGAAGGGGCAATTTGTTCAAATAATCGAATCGCTTTTTCATATTTCCCTTTATCATACATTTTTGAAGAAACATCATATTTAAAAGCAATATCTTCCGACTTCAATGCTTTTTGGTATTCGCTACAAGACGAAAAAAGAACTATCAATGTTAAAAGTGAAACTATTTTCTTCATTTTTGTTTTTGTAAATGCAGTTTTTCAAGGAATATTAGATTCTGAAAAATCGAACTGCAAAATTAGTTAATAATTAGATACTATGAAACATTTTTTTTATTTTAAATAACTACAAGCATTTTACATATTTTAAGAGCCGATCGGCTAAATCGTGATCTACATTTACTAGCGGAAGTCGAACAGTATTTTCTGACAACCCTAGTATTTTATGCACTTCTTTAATTCCAGCTGGATTTCCTTGCTCAAAAATCATATCGATTACATCTGTTAAGAGGTAATGTAATTTATAGGCCTCATTTACTTTTCGATTCAAACCTAAACGTACCATATCCGAAAATTGTTTTGGAAAACCTTCGCCAATTACAGAAATAACACCACTTCCACCTGCTAAAACCATTGGCAAGGCAACCATATCATCTCCGGAAATCACATGAAAACCTTCGGGTTTATTTTGAATTAATTTCATTGCTTGTACGATATCACCAGCGGCTTCTTTAATAGCAACGATGTTTTTAAAATCAGTTGCCAATCGTAAAACTGTTGAAGGCAACATGTTAACTCCTGTTCTGCTTGGTACGTTATATAAAATCACTGGAATGGTCGAAGCATCTGCAATGGCTTTAAAATGTTGATAAATTCCTTCTTGATTTGGTTTGTTATAATAAGGCGATACTGAAAGAATAGCCATAAAATAAGACAAATCTCTTTCATTTAATTCTTTAACAATTTCTGATGTATTATTTCCACCAACTCCAAGAACCAAAGGCAACCTTCCTTTGTTGGCCTCTATAACTGTTTGGATAACTAATTCTTTTTCCGTTTGATTTAAAGTCGAATTTTCAGCTGTGGTTCCAAGAATAACCAAATAATCAATTCCATTATCAATTTGAAAATTGACAACTCTAGTTAATGCTTGTGTATCTACAGAAAAATCTTTTTTGAATGGGGTAACTAACGCAACTCCGGTTCCTATCAATGATTGCATGTTATAATTTGTTTAGTATTTTCAAATATTTGAACAATTCTGACATAAAAGCTTTGTAATTTTCAGCATTGGTATCAATCATTAAATTGTGCAATCGTTTATCAATCGATGCAAATCCAACTTTAAAATTAGCTTTAGAAAGATGCGTAGTTAACAAAAGAGGCGCTTTTTCTAAATCATAATAGCTAATCAGTATATCAAAATCCGAATTCACAAAATCTTTAAATTGCGGAACATCAATTGAAGCCGTCCAACTTATATTTTTATAACTAAAAACAGGATAATCGAATGTTTCGTTCTTTTTAATCGTATTTTTAAAAACTAAAATCTGAATATTTTCATTTTCAATTCCTTGTTGGATAAGTTCTTTTAGCAATTCTTCTCTTTCATAAAAATAACTTTCGTCAAAAACTATCCCCACTTTTTGAATAGAACTATCTGAATTTATTAACTTTACATTAGATAACCTTTTCTTAACTATCCTTTTTGTCCAAAAATCCTTAATTTTATTCAAAAACATAGTACTTTTACTTGGTTACAAATTTAATTAAATTTAGTCAAAAATATGTGTATAAAAATAAAAAACTATAACGTTAGAATGAAACATTTTGTTTTATTATTAACATTTATAAGTTTAATCTCTTGTTCAAGTCATCAGTATTATGTTTCGAAGATTGAAGGCAAGAAGATTGCAATCAATGAAAAACTGACTGAAGTTTCTGAAATTGAAAATTACATCAAACCTTACAAAGAAAATATCGACAAAGATTTGAATGAAATATTGGCTTATTGCCCAATTACTTTAGATAAAACTGGAGAATGGCAAACTAATATTGGTTGTTTTCTTGCGGATATTACATTAGAAAAAAGCACACCTATTTTCTTAAAACGGGAGCAAAAATCAATTGATGTTTGTTTATTAAATCACGGTGGCATTAGAACCATTATTCCTAAAGGAAATGTGACGGCACGAAATGCTTATGAAGTGATGCCTTTCGAAAATAGTGCTGTAGTTATAGGTCTAAAAGGAGATCAGTTAGTTGAAATTGCCAATTTTATTCTCTCTGAGAAGAAACCGCATCCGTTGTCGGGAATGACTTTTACCATTACTAAAGATAATTCTGTGAAAAACATTCAAGTGCAAGGAAAACAATTAGAATTAAACAAAATATATTATGTTGTCACATCTGATTATTTATCTAATGGTGGCGACAATATGAACTTCTTTAAGAAAGGGAGTAGTAGAATGGATACCGACTATAAACTTCGTAACATCATGATTGATTATTTTAAAGAGATTGATACCTTAAGAGTGAATACAGATATTAGAATTACAAAAGAATAATTACGGAACTTAATTCAGCAAAAATGAAAAGAAGAGATTTTATCAAAAATACCGCTGCAAGTTCAGCATTATTAACCCTTACCGGATTGTCTTTAAGTAGTTTTAAAAATGAAACTGTAAAACACATTACGATTCTTCATACTAATGATGTTCACAGTTATATTGATCCTTTTCCGCCCAATCATCCAAAAAATCCAAATATGGGAGGTGTGGCACGTAGGGCAGCACTAATTGATACGATTAGAAAAGAAAATCCAAATGTGCTTTTGCTTGATGCGGGCGATATTTTTCAAGGAACACCTTATTTTAATTACTATGGAGGCGAATTAGAATTCAAATTAATGAACATGATGGGATATGAAATTGTTACACTTGGAAATCACGATTTTGACAACGGAATAGAAGGATTATTATCACAAATGCCCAATGCTAAGTTTGAATTTGTTTCCAATTATGGTTTCCAAAATACCGTTTTAGATGGTCATGTTAAACCTTATAAAATTAAAAATATTGATGGTATTAAAATTGGAGTCTTCGGATTGGGAGTAGAATTGCAAGGATTGGTTGATCAGAAAAATTGCAAAGAAACGGTTTATCATGACCCCATTGAATCAACAACCGATATGGCTCGAATTCTAAAACACGAACAAAAATGCGACCTCGTTATTTGTTTATCGCACATTGGATATGAATATAAAGAAAACCCAAATAAAGTTTGTGATTTACTTCTTGCTAAAAAAACTAAAGATATCGATTTAATTATTGGGGGCCACACCCATACTTTTCTTAATAAACCGGTAATTGAAAAAAACTTGGATGGAAAAGATGTTTTAATCAATCAAGTGGGTTGCTATGGATTAAATTTAGGGAGAATTGATTTCTATTTAACCTCAGACCGTCAAATTGCTAGTAAAGGGAAGTCAATCATTGTTTAACTTTTAAGTAAGTTTCGAAGTAACCTAAATTTAATCCCATCCTCCTTCTAACTAATTAAAAATATTAAATCCTACTCCCTTCTTCAAACGTCAATCTCTTATTCAAACATCTCCAATAATTTATTAACCGTATTCCAATTGCGTATGGTAGCTACCAGATTCAATTTCTTCTCAATATATTTCTGATCCAAACGGGTTTTTCCAGCACCAATATGGTATTTAATGAAAATTCGATTGTCTTCTATCACCGCTTCATCCGGTTTGAATTGACTGATTTTTAACTCATTGATAGCGTTACTGTTCAACTCTTTAGATAAAAAAGCTACATACAACTTCTTAGTGTCAACATCTTTCTCTTTCAAAAAAGGATTGTTGGTTAAGCACAATTCTAAGTCATGTTTTCCGATTACAATAACCGGAACTTCGTGTCCAAAGGTCTTGTAAATCTCTTGTTTAATTTTGAATCCTACACTAAAGCTACTTTCTACGTCAGCTTCTACAAAGACATTCCCTGTTTGAATGTAGGTTTCAACATTAGTAAACCCAATTGCTTCAATGGTAGTTTTTAAATCTTCCATTTTAATCATGTTATTCCCCGAAACGTTGACGCCTCTCAAAAGAGCTAAATATTTCATTAATTCACTAATTTCTGGCTAAATTATATTTTTTTATCAAACGTTCTTGTAAAACATTTCAATAGTTTATTTTTGCTTCATGGGAAAAAAGAAAACAGACAAAGTTATTTTTGAAAACGTGACCGTGTTGGATGCTGGCGCCAAGGGGGTTTCGGTGGCTAAAGCTCCAGAAGGACAAGTAATATTCATACCAAATGTAGTACCCGGCGATGTGGTGGATGTGCAAACATTAAAAAAACGCAAATCGTACTACGAAGGAAGAGCTATTAAATTTCACTCGTTTTCTAAAAATAGAGTCGAACCCGTATGTAAACATTTTGGTGCTTGTGGTGGTTGTAAATGGCAAAACATGAAGTATGAACAACAGCTTTATTACAAAAATAACGAAGTTTTTAATAACCTCAAACGAATTGGTAAAATTGATTTGCCTGCCTTCGAACCGATATTGGGTTCTGAAAAACATTTTTTTTATCGTAACAAAATGGAGTTCGGTTTTTCCGACACACGTTGGTTGAGCGAAACCGAAATACAATCGGAAGATACTACTTTGAGTAAAAAACCTGCTCTAGGATTTCATATCCCTAGAATGTGGGATAAAATTCTGGATATAGAAAAATGCCATTTGCAGGAAGATCCATCGAATGCGATTCGTAATGCCATAAAAGAATTTGCTACAGAAAAAAGTATGACGTTCTTTAATGCGCGTAATCACGAAGGTTTGTTGCGTACTTTAATGCTTCGCACAGCCTCTACTGGAGAAATCATGGTTTTGATTCAATTCTTTGACGATGATAAAACCAATCGGGAATTGTTGTTAGATTATATTTATGGACAATTTTCGCAAATCACATCGTTGCAATATGTTATTAACACCAAAGCGAACGACACGCTTTATGACCAAGACATTAAATTATATAAAGGAAGAAACTACATTCTAGAAGAAATGGAAGGATTGCATTTTAGCATCAACGCTAAATCGTTCTACCAAACGAATTCCGACCAAGCGTACGAATTGTATAAAATTACTCGTGAGTTTGCAGGATTGACCGGCAACGAAGTGGTGTATGATTTATATACCGGAACCGGAACTATTGCGCAATTCGTTTCAAAAAAAGCGAAGAAAGTAATTGGTGTAGAGGCCGTTCCAGAAGCGATTGCAGATGCTAAAGAAAATGCAAAACGCAATGCAATTACCAATTGTGAGTTTTATGTAGGTGATATGAAAAACGTTTTTAATGACGAATTCATCAACCAACATGGAAAACCAGATGTGATCATTACCGATCCACCAAGAGACGGAATGCACAAAGATGTAGTAGAAATGTTATTGAAAACGGGAGCTCCAAAAATTATATATGTCAGTTGTAACTCTGCTACACAAGCGAGAGATTTGGCCTTAATGGACGAATATTATAAAGTGTCGCGTGTTCGACCTGTAGATATGTTTCCGCAGACGCATCATGTGGAAAATGTTGTACTTTTGGAACTTAGATAAGTAACAGTGAAAATTATGAAAAAGATATTTTTGTTATTGGTTGTTGTATTTTCTTTATCGGGCTGTGAGAAGGATGACATTTGTGATGCGTCAACTTCTACCACTCCGAGATTGGTGATACAATTTTATGAATCGGCTGCACCAACCCCTGTATTAAAATCGGTAACTGCTTTAGGAGTTATCGTACCCGGATATACAACTATGAGTTTTAATGGCAGTAAGATATTGATTCCTTTGCAGATAAATGACGATACTACTATTTTTCGTTTTATACAAAATGGAGCAGATAGCGATTTGACCAATGACAATGAAGATATCTTAAATTTCAATTACACTCGAAAAAAGGTCTATATTTCAAGAGCTTGCGGCTACAAAGTGCTATTCAACTTAACGAATACCAATACCAACATCCTAACACCCGATAGTGATAATTGGATTAAAAACATAATTATTGTAAAACCAAATCTTGAAATCGAAAATGAAGTCCATGTACAAATATATTTTTAGTTTATGGTTTGTTTTGGCAACGTTTTTAGGACATGCTCAAGCTCAACAATCAAAAGACACTATTACAGCAGTAAAAAAAGACAGCATCAAACCCAAAACCGAACGTTATGGATTACGTTTGGGAATTGATTTATTCAAATTAACACGCTCATTTTCGGAAAAAAACTATAAAGGAATAGAACTTTCAGGCGATTTTAAATTCACCAGAAAACATTATTTAGCAGGTGAAATAGGAAACGAAAACAAAACCGTACAAGACGATCATTTAAATTTTACCACAAAAGGCACATATATTAAAGCAGGTTTTGATTACAACACTTATGAAAACTGGTTTGGTATGCACAACATGATTTATGTTGGATTGCGCTATGGTGTTAGTACTTTTAGCCAAACATTAAACAGTTATACCGTTTACAATCCATATCCCTATTTTGGACAAAGTCCGGTAACCGTTGATGGCACAAAATACGATGGATTATCGGCACAATGGATAGAAGTTGTTGCTGGAGTAAAAGCAGAGTTATTTAATAATTTGTATGTTGGATTCAGCGTTAGGATGAATAATATAATCTCCAATAAAGTTCCAGATAATTTTGACAGCCTATACATACCTGGGTTTAACAGAACTTATGGCGGTAAATTTGGAGCAGGATTTAATTACACCATCTCCTATTTTGTACCATTATTTAAAACCATTTTGAAACCGAAAGAGAAGAAAAAAGATTAGCAACTCCTAATTAATCAATTTCTTTAACCCCTTTTACAAAAAGCCATTTCATAAAAAGCTTCTCGCCATCTTTTGTTTTAACAGCTTGAAACTTTGGTGCCAAGATAGTCCCAATTACAAAAGCCGTTATCGGAATCCAAATTCCATTTAGATTAGTAAAATAAGACACCACCACCTGAAGCGGTAAAAAGAAAGCGGCAAAACTTAGAAGATTATAAACGAATGATTTAGTTCTTTTTGACATTGTTACCATTTAAATCATTACAAAAATAGCTTCTTTTTTTGTTTTAAAGTAGAAGTCTTGTAAACTATTTTGAAAACAGCAAAAAAGTTTACTACCTCAAAAAAAAGGTTGCCATTTCTGACAACCTTATTAAAAGTAAACTTTTTAGGATTACTATTTCTTAACCACTTTTACTGTTTTTTCATTTCCTTCAGAAACTACTTTCACAAAATAAGTAGCACTTGGAAGATTACTTAAATCAATTAGTACATGGCTACTATTATTTTTAGTGTTCAAAACAACTTGCCCAATCGAGCTAATCACACTAACCTCAGATATGTCTTTAGAATAAGAAATATTCAAAATAGTAGAGGTTGGATTTGGATAAAAATTGAAATTTAAGTTATCGAAACCAGCACTTGAAAGAGTTGTAGTTACAGTTACTGCAAAAGGGACACTAGGACATAGTCCATCAACATTAACGGCATAATAAGTAGAACCATTTATAACAATTGTAGAAGGTGATAATGGATTTGTTCCAGCTAATGCTTCAGCTAAAGAGGAATACCAAATAACTGTACTAGGACTTACTACAATAGTTGAAATAGTATCTGTATCAAATAAGGTTTGTGTCGCATTTCCTGAAACAGGTAATGATGCTGCATTTATAGTCAAGTCTAAAACCTCTGTATTACATCCATTTAAATAAGTATAAGTTCCTGATGTTGAATAGGTAGTTCCATTAACAGACCAAGTATAATTTCCACATGAAGTTGCTGTAGTTGTATTAGTGGTGCTTGGCGTAATAGTTAAATGTAACGTAGCTACATTATCACATCCTAAGCTATTAGTGCTAGTATAAGTATAATCACCACTTGCTGTATAAGTAGTTCCATTCCATGTAAAATTATCACAAGCTACCTGAGTTTCTTCAGATGTTGAGCTATTATTAATTGTTAAATTCAATATTTGAGAATCGCAGCCATTGACAATGGTGTAAATTCCAGAAGTAGTATGATTAATACCATCTAATGACCAAGTGTAACTTTCACAAGCGGTTACTGTTGTTGTATTTGAAGTGCCCGGTGTTATTATTAAATCCAATATTTCTGTAATACAATCATATACATAAGTGTACGTTCCTGAGTTAGTATAAGTGGTACCATTAACAGCCCAAGTATATGTGTCACATGCATTGGCTGTAGTTGTATTTGAAACAACACCTGTAATGGTCAAATCTAAATATTGAGTAGTACAACCATTCTCATAGGTGTATAAGCCAGAATCAGTATAGGTTGTATTATTTACAGACCAAAAATAAGTAGTACAAGCAGAAGCTGTAGTTGTAGTTGTTATTAATGGAACAATTGTTAAATTCAGTATTTGAGTATCGCAACCGTCTATATAAGAATATGTTCCGCTTGTTGTATAAGTAATATTATTAACCGCCCATGTAAAAGAATCACAGGATGTAAGTGTTGTTGTATTTGTAGTGTAAGGTGTAATAGTCAAATTCAAAGTTTTAGTATCACATCCATTTACATAAGTATACGTTCCTGAGTTAGTATAAGTGATACCATTTAATGACCATGTATAACTAGCACAAGCGGTTATATTTGAAGTGCTTGAAGTATTTGGATTAATTGTAAGGTTTAAAGTTTTATTTACACAGCCACTCAAAAAGGTATAAATTCCAGAAGTAGTATAAGTAGTGCCGTTTTCCGACCAGGTATAACTAGCACATTCTGATACAGTTGTAGTCTCACTTGTAAGTGGATTTACAACAACAATTGCGGTAGTTGGAGTACTGGAGCTACTAGAATTAGTTGCAACAAAAGAAAACGTTACTGTTATAGGAGTACTTGTTGTGTTGGTTAAAGACCCAGTTACATTTCCAGAACCACTTGCAGCAATTCCTGTTACTAAAGCAGCGTTATTTCTTGTCCATGTAAAATTCGTTTTCGGGGTCATAACAACATCATCTATATGCATATTTGTTGCACCTCCTGCATTGTCTCCACGCACCAAAAACTTAACTCTAATTGTCTGGCCTACGAAGGATGACAAATCATAAGTTACTTGAGTCCAAGTTTGGCTATTACTACAAACATGCATAATTGTAGCCAAAACAGTATCACTTGAATTAGTAATATAAGCATCTTGCCAATCAAAATCTATAGTATCTTCACTGTAAGGTTTATACCAATAACTTAAAGTCGCTCCGCCTGAAGGAACAAAAAAAGTTTGATAAAAAGAAGAATTTCCAAACAATTGTGCATCTGTCATACCGGGTATACCACCTAATCTAGCAGAATAACTTCCAGTTCGGATAACTGTTGAACTAATCACTGGAGACGGACTCACCGAATTAATATTCCATGGACTAAAAGTACCAGTTTCAAAACCTCCATTAGAAATACCATCTCCATTTCCATTGGTTATGTTTATAGAAGAAATTGCATTTCCAGAGCAAATTGTTTGTGATGTTGGACTAATTACTGGAGCAGCGGGAGGTGGTACTAAAAAAGAAGGGGACTGACTTGAAGTTAAAAGAGCGCTTTGAGCATTCAAATATGCACTACCTAATAATAGTAATAACAAAGTAATTTTTTTCATGTAAGTTATTTTAAAAATTTATTACTACAAATATACCGATAATATCTAACTACACAAAATTATTTTAATTCCTATAAATTAAATTATAATTTTTTGATTATTAATATTTTATGATATTTTATTTAATCAAAATATTTTTTCTAATCATCTGTTTTTAAATTAATTTTTGGTTACAAAATTAATAATTAATCATTGAATTGAAATTTAGTTCTCTTGCTTCCTTCATACATTTCGTATTTCACAAAACGAGCTTCTAAACTTCCGTTAAACAATTTAATTTTTCTGGATGGCTTCAATCCTACAAATTTTAATGCTTCCAAATTAGCCGTGATAAACCATGCCTGAGTTCCGGGATAATGTTGCTTCATGGTATCTCCCATTTCTCTGTAAAAACGTTCTAAATCTATATCTAATCGTTCCCCATAAGGGGGATTAAAAACCATTTGCAACGGCCCAGAAGTTTCTTTTTGAGTATCAAAGAAATTCTTTTGCTCAATGGTTATAAAATCGTCTAGATTAGCATTTTTAATATTGGCTCTCGCTTTTTCTACAGCACTTGGCGCTTTATCAAATCCTTTTATAGAAAAGTGAAATTCTCGAGTACGTTTCATTAAAGCATCAATAATTTGATCAAATAAATCATTATCCCAGTCGTTCCATTTTTCAAATGCAAATTCTTTTCTGTTAATATTTGCCGGAATATTACACGCAATCATAGCAGCCTCTGCCAAAATTGTTCCTGAACCACACATTGGATCTATCAAATCGGTTTTCCCTTCCCAACCAGAGAGTAGTAACATTCCTGCTGCCAAAACTTCGTTAATTGGTGCTATATTGGTGGCTGTTCTATACCCTCTATGATGCAATGAAGCGCCCGACGTATCCAATGCGACTGAAACTTGATCTTTATCGATGTGAATATTAATTCTTAAATCGGGAAAATCTTTATCTACACTCGGTCGAACTCCTGTTTTTTCACGAAATTGGTCAACAATTGCATCTTTGGCTTTTTGAGAAACAAATTGCGAATGTTTAAAGTTTTCAGAGTGAATAGTGGTATCAATTACAAAGGTTTGATTGGCATTCAGATACTTGCTCCAATCAATTCCTTGAATACCTTTATATAATAAGGCATCCGTTTTTGCTCTGAAATAATAAATGGGTTTCAATATTTTTAAAGCAGTTCGCAGCGATAAATTGGCTTTATACATAAATCCTTTATCCCCTTTAAAACTAACCATTCTAGTTCCAATTTCTACATCTTGAGCGCCTTGTTGTTGTAACTCTTTTGCCAATATTTCTTCAAAACCAAAAAAGGTTTTGGCAATCATTTTAAAATTTTCCATTTTCAATATCAATGTCAATCTATATTGCAAAAATGAATTGCAAAGTACATTTCAATAATTAAGTAAATCCCTTTCATGGGATAATTTTTTGTAAAAATACACTAAATTTGCATGATAAGAATTCATTTGAAAAGATAAATGTCAAAAACAGAAAACAAAAAATCTCAAATCTCAAATGCTGAATCAAATAATTGGTTTGCCTCTTGGTTTGATACAACTTATTATCACATCTTATACAAAGACCGAAATTATCGTGAAGCTCAGATTTTTATGGATAATTTGACGCATTACCTCAACTTGCCCGAACACGCCAAAGTATTGGATTTAGCTTGTGGAAAAGGGCGTCATTCTATTTATTTAAACCAATTGGGTTTTACTGTTTTAGGAGTTGATTTATCTGAAAACAGTATTGAAATTGCCAACAAAAACGCTAATGAAACTTTAGTATTCAAGGTTCACGACATGCGAGAATCTTTAGAAGACAAATATGATGCAATTTTCAATTTGTTTACCAGCTTTGGATATTTTGATAAGGAAGAAGATAATTTAAAAACCTTAATTGCCATTAAAGAAAACCTTTCGGAATATGGATTTGCTGTAATCGACTTTATGAACGTACCTTTCGTATTGGAGAATTTAATAGCTGAAGAAACCAAAACAGTAGATACAATTGATTTTCATTTGAAACGTTATTTACTTGATGGGTATATTATCAAAGAAATTGATTTTGAAGATGATGGGAAGAAATTTTATTTTGAAGAAAAAGTAAGAGCTTTGACTTTGGATGATTTTACTAAAATGATGGAAGAAGCAGGCATTTATCTATTGGATACTTTTGGCGACTACAAATTAAAAAAATACCATAAAAAAGACAGCGAACGATTAATTATGATTTTTAAATAAATCCTTCGTCAAGCTCAGGATGGCTTATAGAACATAGAGAATAGACTTTGTAAAATGAATTATATATTACCCTTATTATCAGTGCTACTTGGATTTTCTATTGCGCTTTGGCTCGAACCAAAAGACAAGAAGAATTTAAAATTATTATTAGCATTCAGTGGTTCTTTTTTGCTTTCATTAACAGTAATGCACTTGCTTCCCGATGTTTATAATAGTGGAAATACAAGAGTCGGACTTTTTATTATGATTGGAATTTTGTTCCAAATCATATTAGAGTTTTTCTCAAAAGGCGCCGAACACGGTCATGTGCATGGACATGATAAAATGACTCAAATGCCCTGGCTGCTATTTATTAGTTTATGTATTCATGCTTTGTTAGAAGGTTTTCCAGTAGGCAAACATCATGATTTGGCTGTGGGAATTGCGATTCACCACTTGCCTATCGCTATTATTTTAACTACTTTTTTCATTCATGCTGAATTGAATAAAACAGCTTTATTTTTATTCATGTTGACTTTTGCTCTAATGACACCGTTAGGTACTTTGATTTCAGATAATTTCCCGATTTTAAATAAATATTATACTGAAATTACTGCGGTTGTCATTGGAATATTATTTCATATTTCTTCCACTATAATTTTTGAAAGTAGCGAAGGACATAAATTTAATATCGCCAAAATATCTATGATTGTTTTAGGAATTATATTATCTTGTTTTATTTAATGTAAAAGGATTTAAGCTATAGGCGGAAAACGAAAAACTTTGTAACTTTGAAACTCTAAAACTTTGCCACTCAAAAAAAAATGAACTTCACCAAAACCACCGAACAATCCTCCAAATACGAACACTTAGAACAAATGTCGGTTGCTGATTTATTGCAAAACATTAACAGCGAAGACAAAACCGTTCCTTTAGCTGTTGAGAAGTCATTGCCACAAATTGAAGCTTTAGTGACTAAGATTGTTGAAAAAATAAAGCTTGGCGGACGAATTTTTTATATCGGAGCTGGAACTTCTGGTAGATTAGGAATTGTTGACGCATCAGAATGTCCGCCTACCTTTGGAGTTCCATTTGATTTAGTAAACGGAATTATTGCTGGTGGCGACAATGCCATACGTAGAGCAGTGGAAAATGCCGAAGACAATAAAACGCAAGCCTGGATTGATTTGCAAGAGCAGAATATTGGAGAAAATGATGTTGTGATTGGTATTGCCGCATCAGGTACAACTCCTTATGTAATTGAAGGTTTAAAAAAATGCAATGAAAATAATATTACAACTGGTTGTGTTACATGTAATGATGGTAGTCCGTTAGCACTTACTGCAAAATTTCCAGTTGAAGTTGTTGTTGGTCCAGAATTCGTAACAGGAAGTTCAAGAATGAAAGCGGGTACGGCTCAGAAATTAGTTTTAAATATGATTTCAACAGCATCTATGATAAAACTTGGGAAAGTAAAAGGCAATAAGATGGTTGATATGCAATTGAGCAACGACAAATTAATAGATCGAGGTGTGAAAATGATTATGGGAGAAATTCCTGTAAATTACGAAAAAGCGAGTGAATTATTAAAGAAATTTGGTAGCGTTCGAAAAGCAGTAGAAAATTACAATTCAAATTAAATCACATGGCAACCAACAAAGAACTTTTAGCAAAAGGTATAAAATATTTATTCGGTGCTTTACCATTAATGTTTATAGGTCCTAGTGTGATGTATAATGCATTTATGAATAAGCAAAACAATTGGCATTATTTTGTTTTAGTAATTGGATGTTCTCTTTGTGTCACTTCTGTTTTTCTTGCGTTTAAAGGATTGAAAACAATGACAGATGCACTTTTTAATGATAAATAAAATGGCTAAAACAATTTTTAAATTAAAATATATTGCTTTTTCTTTTGCGTTTTTCTCCTGCCAGAAACAACTTGAATGCAATACTAAATCTTTTAAAACAGGAAAATTTGAATTCATTCAAGCAGTTAAAGGTGTAAAAGAAACAACAATTTTTGAAAGAACAGATAAATTACAAATCGAAACTTACAAAGGCAGAACCGATACCGCTTCTGTTCGTTGGGTAAATGATTACGAGTTCATTATTAAAAAATTACATCCAAGAAATATGGCCGAAGAAAAAGCCATTTCCATGCGCATTATTTCTACTAAAGGTAGAAGATATACTTTTGAATATTCGATAGTAGGAGAATCAAAAAAACAAATTGGAAATGTAACAAAAATCAATTAGTTACATAAAACTATTTTATAAATTAAAATTCACAACACTAATGATGGAATTTATCTCTAATCCAAATGCTTGGATTGCGCTTTTAACATTGACGTTTTTAGAAATTATTTTAGGAATTGACAACATCGTTTTCTTATCAATAGTTTCTGGAAAATTACCTGAGAAAGAACAACCTAAAGCACGTAGAATAGGTTTAACGCTCGCAATGGCTTTCCGAATCATTTTACTTTTCGGAATCACATGGGTTTTGAGTTTACAAAAAACTTTACTTAGTTTAAATTGGGGATTTTTTGAAGCACAAATCACAGGGCAAAGTATAATCATTTTTGGGGGTGGATTATTTCTTTTGTATAAATCGGTTTCTGAAATTCACCATAAAATGGAGGGTGAAGAAGAAAATAGCGATGCAAAATCTGCTTCTAAATTAACAACAGCAATATTTCAAATTGCTTTATTAAACATCGTTTTTTCGTTTGATAGTATCCTTACTGCCATAGGAATGATTAGTATGAAAACCCCTGCAGAAGGAGGATTTGGTTTTGAAGGGGCTATTTTAATCATGATTTTATCAATAGTAATTTCCATTGGAATCATGATGATTTTTGCAGGAACGGTTTCTAAATTAGTAAACGAACATCCCACCATTCAAATATTAGGATTATCATTTTTAATTTTAATTGGAGTAATGCTTATCGCCGAAGGTTCTCATTTGGCACATTTCCGTTTTGGAAATGATACAGAAGTTTCAAGTATTCCTAAAGGTTATTTATATTTTTCGATCTTCTTCTCTTTATTTGTTGAGTTTTTAAACATTAAAATGCGTAAAAACAGTAATAAACCAGTGAAGTTAAAAAACAATACAATTTTAGATGAAAAATAAAAAGACGGTAATTTAACGGATTAGATTTAACTCCATCACATAATCATCCATTATATAGCCATTTCCAATATCAATTATAATGTCTTTTGTTACGTTAAAACCATATTTAACATAAAATTCTTGAGCATTGTTTTGTTTGTTTACGTTAAGAAACAATGCTGTATTTTCATTAATAACAGATTCATTTTTAACATAATCTACTAATTTCATTCCTATTCCTTTACCTTGATTTTGAGGCAAAACATATAACTTATGAATTTTTGTTTTAGTAGTTTTTTCGGCGTTAATTTCAAAGGAAATAAATCCAAGATTCATATTATTTTCACTTACTAAGATAAAAACATGACCATTTTCCAATTGATTTTCTAATGATTCTATGGAATAAAATTTTGTCAGCATATAATCCAATTCTTCTTGAGAATGAGTAGCGCCATAAGTATCTGGCCAAATTTGATAAGCCAAATCCTTTATTATAGCCAAATGATTTTTGGATGCAACAGAAAGAGTCATACTATTTTTTACTTCTTTTTTGCTCCCTAGCTAAAAGTGTGTTTTTTAACAACATCGCAATGGTCATTGGTCCCACTCCACCTGGAACTGGAGTAATAAAAGAAGCTTTTTTTGATACCCTCTCAAAATCAACATCACCAACAATTTTATATCCTTTTTCAGTAGTTTCATCAGCAACACGCGTAATACCAACATCAATAACTACTACATCATCTTTAACCATCTCAGCTTTAAGATAATTAGGAACGCCAAGAGCCGTAATTATAATATCAGCTTGTGTGGTTATTTGGCTAATATTCTTAGTATGACTATGCGTTAATGTTACTGTTGAATTTCCTGGAAAATGATTTCTTCCCATTAATATACTCATGGGACGACCTACAATATGACTTCGCCCAATAACAACGGTATGTTTACCATTGGTTTGTACATTATATCTTTCTAATAACTCTAAAATTCCAAAAGGTGTAGCCGGAATAAAGGTACTCATGTCTAACGCCATTTTACCAAAATTCTCTGGATGAAATCCATCAACATCTTTACTCGGATCAATAGCATTAATAATTTGTTGGGTGTCAATTTGCTTAGGTAATGGCAATTGAACTATAAAACCATCAATTGCATCATTTTGATTGAGTTCTTTTATTTTTTTTAACAATTCGGTTTCCGAAGTAGTACTTGGCATTTTTATTAAAGTAGATTCAAATCCTACTCGTTCGCAGGCCTTTACTTTACTGCCAACATAGGTTAAACTTGCCCCGTCACTTCCTACAATTATTGCAGCAAGATGTGGTGCTTTTTCACCGTTGTCTTTCATTTTTTGAACTTCGGAAGCAATTTCATTTTTGATATCTTCCGATATTTTTTTTCCGTCTAAAATTGTCATTGTATAATTATTTTGTGTGTTGTGTTGCTGTCTTCTCAATAAAAAAGACGTGATAAATCACGTCTCTATATTACATTTGCGGCATTCCGCCTTTCATTCCGCCCATCATGCGCATCATGTTTTTTCCTCCTGGTCCTTGCATCATCTTCATCATTTTGCTCATCTGTTCGAACTGTTTCATCAATTGATTTACTTCTTCTATTTTTCTACCAGAACCTTTTGCAATTCTGGTTTTACGTTTCATGTCAATTAAAGTAGGTCTGCTTCTTTCCACTGGTGTCATTGAATGGATTATTGCTTCAATATGTTTGAAAGCATCATCTTCAATTTCAACATCTTTCATTGCTTTACCAGCACCTGGAATCATTCCAATTAAATCTTTCATGCTTCCCATTTTTTTTATTTGCTGTATCTGTGATAAGAAATCATCAAAACCGAATTCGTTTTTGGCTATTTTCTTCTGTATTTTTCTAGCTTCTTCTTCATTGTATTGTTCTTGTGCACGTTCTACAAGAGAAACTACGTCACCCATTCCCAAAATTCTATCCGCCATACGTGATGGATAGAACACATCAATAGCATCCATCTTTTCGCCAGTACCCACAAATTTAATGGGTTTATTTACAACTGATTTGATTGTAATAGCGGCTCCACCTCGAGTATCACCATCTAATTTGGTTAAGATAACTCCGTCAAAATTTAAACGATCATTAAACGCTTTGGCTGTATTTACAGCATCTTGACCTGTCATTGCATCTACAACAAACAAAGTTTCTTGTGGCTGAATTGCTTTGTGAACATTTGAAATTTCGGTCATCATTTCTTCATCCACAGCCAATCGACCAGCCGTATCGACAATCACCACATTAAATCCATTTGCTTTTGCATAAGCAATTGCTTTTTGTGAAATGTCAACTGGGTTTTTATTTTCTGGTTCAGAATACACTTCAACTCCAATTTGACCACCCACCACATGCAACTGATTGATGGCCGCAGGACGGTAGATATCACAAGCTACTAAAAGCGGTTTTTTATTTTTTTTTGTTTTAAGATAATTCGCCAATTTTCCGGAGAAAGTAGTTTTACCAGAACCTTGTAAACCCGACATTAAAATCACAGTTGGATTTCCAGAAAGATTTAATCCTGAAGCATCACCACCCATCAATTCAGTCAATTCGTCTTTTACTATCTTAACCAATAATTGACCTGGCTCCAACGTTGTTAATACGTTTTGTCCAATTGCTTTTTCTTTTACGGATGTTGTAAAATCTTTGGCGATTTTAAAATTCACATCGGCGTCTAGTAATGCACGACGAACTTCCTTAAGCGTCTCTGCAACGTTAACTTCAGTGATTTTTCCGTGACCTTTTAATATATGAAAGGCCTTATCTAATTTTTCGCTTAAATTATTGAACATAGCATTCTATTTTTTTGTGATGCAAATATAATGCAAAGGTTTTGAGTCACCAAGACGCAAAGCACAAAGATATTTTTTATTACATTCTTTCTGGAACCTCAATTCCTAAAAGTTGAAAAGCCGATTTTATGGTATCGGCAACCTTTTTTGAAAGTTGTACTCGGAATACTTTCTTGGAACTATTTTCCTCTCCTAGAATAGAAACAGTTTGATAAAATGAATTGTATTCCTTTACTAAATCATAAGTATAATTTGCCACTAATGCCGGACTATGATTTTTGGCAGCATCTTGAATTACCTCAGGATATAATTCAATAAGCTTGATTAATTCTTTTTCTTTTGGATGCAAAATTTCGATGGCGCTTGGCAAATCAAAATCAAAATTAGCTTTGCGTATAATAGACTGAATCCTTGCGTAAGTATATTGTATGAAAGGGCCAGTATTTCCTGCAAAATCAACCGATTCTTCTGGATTGAACATCATTGACTTTTTAGGATCTACTTTCAACATATAGTATTTTAATGCACCCAATCCTATGATTTTATACAATTTGGCTTTTTCATTGTCTGAATATCCTTCTAATTTTCCTAAATCTTCAGAAATAGATTGAGCCGTAGTTGTCATTTCTTGCATTAAATCATCAGCGTCAACAACAGTTCCTTCTCGCGATTTCATTTTACCCGAAGGTAATTCAACCATTCCGTAAGACAAATGATATAAATTTTCAGCCCATTCAAAACCTAATTTTTTCAAAATTAAAAACAAGACTTTAAAATGATAATCTTGCTCATTTCCAACAGTATAAACCATTCCGCCAACATCTTGAAAATCTTTCACACGTTGAATTGCAGTTCCAATATCTTGTGTCATATAAACCGCCGTTCCGTCTGAACGAAGTACAATTTTACGATCTAAACCATTTGGAGTTAAATCAATCCAAACTGAACCATCAGAATCTTTTTCAAAAACACCTTTTTCTAAGCCTAATTGAACTACCTCTTTACCTAATAAATAAGTGTTTGACTCATAATAATACGAATCAAAATCAACCCCTAAATTTTTATAGGTTTGTTCAAAACCTTCATAAACCCATTGGTTCATGGTTTTCCATAATTTTAGGACCTCGGGTTTACCTGCTTCCCAATCGAGAAGCATTTGTTGGGCTTCAAGAATAATTGGAGCTTGTTTTTTAGCTTCATCTTCCGTTTTGCCTTGAGCCATTAAATCATTAATTTGAACTTTATATTCATGATCAAATTTAACATAAAAATTCCCTACCAATTTATCTCCTTTTAATCCAGAAGATTGAGGAGTTTCTTCATTACCATATTTCTTCCAAGCCAACATCGATTTGCAAATGTGAATTCCACGATCATTAATGATTTGTGTTTTGTACACTTTTTTACCTGAAGCTTTAATTATTTCAGCAACCGAAAAACCTAACAAATTATTTCGAACGTGACCAAGATGCAAAGGTTTGTTGGTATTTGGAGAAGAATATTCTACCATCACCGCCTTTTCATTTGCGGTAGCAGTAACAAATCCAAATTGTTCGTTGGACTTAATTTTATTAAAAAAATGAAGATAATAATCGTCTGAAATTACTATGTTTAAGAAACCAGCGACCACATTAAACTTTTCAACTTCAGAAACATTTTCAACTAAATAGGTTCCGATTTTGGTTCCGATTTCAATCGGGTTTCCTTTGAGAACTTTTAGTAACGGAAAAATAACCATGGTAATATCACCTTCAAAATCTTTCCTTGTGGCTTGAAATTCAATTTTTTCAATTGTAGTATTGAATTGTTGTTGAACTGCCTCAATAATAAAGGGCATTATGATTTTTTGTAATGACATTGTATGATTTTTTAAAGTGCAAAGATAGAATTTTATTAGGAAAATTTGTATCCTACACCATCAAAGATATAGTCAAAACTTCAAGTTCTATAATGATGCTTTCCTACTACAAATTACCATTTTATAATAGCACTAGCCCATGTAAATCCGCTACCAAAAGCGGCTAAAACAACCGTGTAGCCTCCTTTTATTTTACCTAATTCCCAAGCCTCCGTTAATGCTATAGGAATAGATGCGGCAGTTGTATTTCCGTATTTTTGAATGTTATTAAAAACTTTATCATCAGATAAATTAAACTTCTGCTGAATGAATTGTGAGATTCTCAAATTGGCTTGATGCGGAATTAACATATCAATGTCCGAAGTTTGAAGATTATTAGCTTGCAATCCTTCGTTAATTACTTCACTAAATCGTACAACAGCATTTTTAAATACAAATTGTCCATTCATATGCGGAAAATAACTTTCATCATCGGGATTATTGTCTGCTAAAATATCAGTTACCCATCTACCTCCCATACCGGGTGCCAATAAAGCCAATTCTTTGGCATGTTTTCCTTCTGAATGTAAATGTGTCGATAGAATTCCTTTGCTAACATCCTCTTCGCGACTCAAAACTGCAGCTCCTGCACCATCTCCAAATATTACCGAAACTCCACGACCTCTATTGGTCATATCCAATCCTAGGGATTGCAGTTCGGAGGCAACAACCAAAATATTTTTATACATTCCAGTTTTAATATATTGATCAGCAACTGAAAGCGCATAAATAAATCCAGAACATTGATTTCTAACATCCAAAGCACCTATTGTTCGTAATCCCAATTCATTTTGAATTGCAACTCCGGGACCAGGAAAATAATAATCGGGAGAAATTGTAGCAAAAACAATGAAATCAATTTCGTCGTTTGAAACACCCGATCGCTCAATAGCAATTTTGGCAGCCTCAATACCCATTGAGGTTGTTGTATCCTCCCCTCTTACTATATGCCGTCTTTCTTTAATTCCGGTTCGCTCCTGAATCCACTCATCTGAAGTATCCATGATTTTAGCTAAATCGGCATTAGTCACAACATTTTCTGGAACGTAATACCCCAGACCACTAATTTTAGAATGATACATGTGTTATTTTTTTGCAAAATTGATTGCACAAATTTAATAATCTTTTAAAAAGACAAACTAATAATGACATTATATTTTTATTTTGATAATTAAATGTTTTATTGTTTAATTCTATTTATCATTCTTAAAATTATTTGTCATTTTTTATTCAACTATAAATTGTATTTGAAAAAAATAAAAACTTGCAGAAGTACAAAACAATACAATTCACTACATTTGATAATCAAAATAAACTACTATGGATTTTTCTGCAAAAATGCTTCGTGATGATGCGTTAAAAAATAAAGTAATTATTGTAACTGGTGGGGGAAGCGGACTTGGTAAAGCCATGACCAAATATTTTTTAGAATTAGGAGCTCATGTTACTATTACTTCAAGAGATTTAAAAAAATTACAAAATACAGCCAAAGAACTTGAAACCGAAACAGGTGGAAAATGTTTAGCGTTACAATGCGATGTGCGGCATTATGAACAAGTGGAAGCGATGCTTGCTGAAGTATTAAAAACTTTTGAAAAAGTAGATGTATTATTAAATAACGCCGCTGGAAACTTCATATCGCCTACTGAGCGTTTGTCAGCTAATGCATTTGATACAATTATAGATATTGTATTAAAAGGTTCTAAAAATTGCACTTTGGCACTAGGAAAACATTGGATATCACAAAAACAAACAAATTGTATAGTTTTAAACATTGTTACCACTTATGCTTGGACAGGCTCAGGATATGTAGTTCCAAGTGCTACTGCAAAAGCCGGAGTACTTGCAATGACTCGAAGTTTGGCTGTAGAATGGGCAAAATATGGCATTAGAATGAATGCTATTGCACCAGGGCCTTTCCCTACAAAAGGCGCCTGGGAACATTTATTGCCGGGTGATTTAGCTTCAAAATTTGACATGACTAAAAAAGTGCCCCTAAGAAGAGTAGGGAACCATCAAGAACTGGCAAATTTAGCTGGCTATTTAGTTTCTGATTTTTCGTCCTATATCAATGGCGAAGTAGTTACAATTGATGGAGGTGAATGGTTGCAAGGTGCAGGAGAATTCAATATGTTGGAACAAATTCCAACTGAAATGTGGGATATGCTCGAGATGATGATAAAAAATAAGGGGAGTAAATAATGCTCCGTATTCAGTAGGTAATATTCTATGAATTGCTTATAGTTTTTTAAGGCTGGCAGAATCATTGTTTTGGCTTTTTAAGTAATTGTTATTTGTCTATTTTCTAAATTCTATGCTCTATGTTCTAAACTTTAAAACATTGTTAACAAATAACGCTTTTATAAACCATAAAAAATTGTATTTTTACCATTCAAAATTTGAATTGAATACATGGGCAAAATCATTGCAATAGCCAATCAGAAAGGTGGTGTAGGAAAAACAACTACTTCGGTAAATTTAGCTGCGTCACTTGGAGTTTTAGAGAAAAAAGTTTTACTCATCGATGCCGATCCCCAAGCCAATGCAAGTTCAGGATTGGGAATTGATGTGGAAAGCGTTGAAATTGGTTCCTATCAAGTAATAGAACACAGTAATACTCCTGAAGATGCTATTGTAAAATCGAGTTCTCCTAATGTAGATATTATTCCTGCTCACATTGACTTGGTTGCTATCGAAATTGAACTTGTTGACAAAAAAAATCGGGAATATATGCTTAAACAAGCATTAGAGAAAATAAAAGAAAACTATGATTACATTATAATTGATTGTGCACCATCATTGGGTTTATTAACATTAAATGCTTTAACTGCTGCCGATTCTGTAATCATTCCTATTCAATGTGAGTATTTTGCATTAGAAGGTTTAGGAAAATTATTAAATACTATAAAAAGTGTTCAAAAAATTCACAATCCAGCACTAGATATTGAAGGATTACTTTTAACGATGTTTGATTCCCGTTTGCGTCTATCTCATCAAGTGGTAGAAGAAGTTCAAAAACATTTTAACGATATGGTTTTTAAAACCATTATACAACGAAATGTAAAGTTAAGTGAAGCACCAAGTTATGGTGAAAGTATTATTGCCTTTGATGCTACCAGTAAAGGAGCTACCAATTACTTGAGTTTAGCAGAAGAAGTTATCCAAAAAAACAGCAATTAATTTATGGCAAAAGCAATAAAAAAACAAGCATTAGGACGCGGTTTATCAGCACTTTTAAAAGATCCAGAAAACGATATTAAATCGGTGAATGACAAAAATGCCGATAAAGTTGTCGGAAATATATTAGAAGTTGATATTGATGCGATTGAAATCAATCCGTTTCAACCTAGAACAAATTTTAATGAAGAAGCGCTACAAGAATTGGCTACTTCTATTAAAGAGCTTGGAGTAATCCAGCCAATTACTGTTAGAAAATTAGACTTTAATAAATACCAATTAATTTCCGGAGAACGTCGTTTGCGTGCTTCCAAGTTAGTTGGAAATACAACAATACCCGCATATATCCGTATTGCGAATGATAATGAGTCATTAGTCATGGCATTAGTTGAGAATATTCAACGTCATGATTTAGATCCAATAGAAATTGCATTATCCTACCAACGTTTGATTGAAGAAATTCAATTGACACAAGAACAGATGAGTGAGCGTGTGGGTAAAAAACGTTCCACAATAACCAATTACCTGCGTCTTTTAAAATTAGACCCAATTATTCAAACGGGCATTCGAGATAGTTTTATCAGTATGGGGCACGGACGTGCGATGATTAACATAGATGACCAAGATGTTCAAACTGCTATTTATCAAAAAATTGTAAGTCAGAATCTTTCTGTTAGAGACACTGAAGCTTTGGTTAAAAAGTACCAAGATGGTTTAAAACCTGTTACAAAAGTAAAAAAAGGAAGTCCTTTCACCATTGCAGATGACCAAAAGAAAGCGATTACTAATTTCTTCGGGGCAAAAGTGGAGGTGACAATTGCGGGGAACGGAAAAGGGAAATTAACGATTCCGTTTCATTCAGAAGAAGATTTCAATCGTATTATTAAACTAATTATCGATTAGTGATTCGTTCATTTCATATCATAATATTGGTATTCCTGCTAGGGAATTTTTCTTCATTTTCACAAACAGAATTAGGCGAATCATTGATGATCAAAGATACCATCTTAAAATCATCTGATATGAATGTTTTAGCACCCGCTAAAGCCGCATTTTATTCGGCAGTATTTCCGGGTATGGGACAAGTTTACAATAAAAAATATTGGAAATTGCCAATAGTTTATGGAGCATTAGGAACAACAATTTATTTTTATATCAATAACAATAGAAAATACCATCTTTACAGAGATGCTTATAAGCTAAGACTAGAAGGGCTTCCTGATGATTATTCCTATCTTGATAATTCTCGTTTAATTGCTGCACAAAAATTCTATCAAAAAAACAGAGATTTATCTGCATTATTGACAGGTCTTTTTTACATCTTAAACATTGTTGAAGCTAATGTTGATGCACATTTAATGAATTTTAATGTGAATGATAAATTAACGGTTAAACCCGATTTGTTTCGAGACCAGTTTACAGCAAAAGATAATTTAGGCATTTGTTTGACCCTAAAATTATAAAATTTTCTAAAACTTGTATCAACTCAATATGTCTTTATGAAAATAGCACTTTTAGGATATGGAAAAATGGGAAAAGTCATCGAAAGAATTGCTTTGGAACGTGGCCATGAAATTGTGTTACGAAAATCAAGTTCTGATTCTTATAACGGATTAGAAAATGCCGATGTTGCGATTGATTTTAGTATTCCCAATGCTGCTGTCAGTAATATTTCGGAATGTTTACAAAATAATATTCCAATAGTTTCGGGTACTACAGGATGGTTAGTCGACTATCCAAAAATGGCAGCACTTTGTGAAGAAAAAAAGGGGGCTTTTATTTATGGTTCTAATTTTAGTTTGGGTGTGAATTTGTTTTTCGAATTGAATGATTACTTGGCAAAAATGATGTCGAAGTTTAATCAATATTCAGTTTCGATGGAGGAAATTCATCATATTCAAAAATTAGATACTCCGAGTGGTACTGGAATTTCTTTAGCCAATGGAATTATTGAAAATTCGAATTATTCCGATTGGAGTTTGGATAAAAATTCAAATGATAATAGTATCTATATTGATGCTCAAAGAATAGAAAATGTTCCTGGAACACACAGCATATTTTACAAATCAAAAGTAGACACTATAGAAATAAAACACACAGCAAATAACCGTGATGGATTTGCCATAGGTTCGGTAATGGCTGCTGAATGGTTGGTTGGAAAAAGAGGAGTGTTTACAATGAGGGATGTTTTAGAATTGAAATTATTATAATATTATAACCCGTTTTTAGTTAAAACTTTAAACCTTAAACAAATAAAACAATGAACATAAATCAATGGCTATTCTTTTTTCTTGGAGTTCAACTCATTCATTTTTTAGGAACTTGGAAATTATATCAAAAAGCAGGTAGGAAATCTTGGGAAGCTGCTATTCCAATATACAATTCTATTGTATTGATGAAAATTATCAATCGCCCAACTTGGTGGACAGTATTATTATTTATACCTATAATTAACTTGATCATGTTTCCAGTGGTTTGGGTTGAAACATTGAGAAGTTTTGGTAAAAAATCTTCCAATGATACGCTGTTAGGAATTTTGACTTTTGGGATATATATCTATTATATAAATTATACACAAGAGGTGGTCTATCATGCTGAAAGAAGTACAACTGCAACTACTAAAGTAGGCGATACCGTGAGTTCGTTATTGTTTGCCGTTATTGTAGCTACCTTTGTTCATACTTATTTTATTCAACCGTTTACGATTCCTACCGCTTCGTTAGAAAAATCATTATTAATTGGAGATTTCTTGTTTGTGAGTAAAATGAATTATGGTGCACGTGTACCAATGACCACGGTTGCTGCTCCCATGGTACATGATACATTGCCATTGATTCATACCAAATCATACCTTAAATTACCGCAATTACCTTATTTTAGATTTCCAGGATTTGAGAAAATTAAAAATAATGATATTGTAGTTTTCAATTGGCCGGGTGATACAGTGGTGAAATTCTTTGATAGAACTGGCCCACGAGTAGATAAACCTATTGATAAAAAATCGAATTACGTTAAGCGTTGCCTCGGAATTCCCGGTGATTCTTTAAAAATTATTGATGGAATCGTATATATTAATGGTAAGAAATTGATTTTACCAGAAAGAGCAAAGCCGCAATTTTCTTACGTTGTTGTTTACGACAAGAAAACTCCTATTGATATTGAAGGATTGTTGCACGATTTAAAAATAAATGCTGCAGATGCTCCTGGAGCAATGAATCAAAATAATGATTCTTTATATTTTCCTGCGGTGACAGCCGAAAGTGCAGAAAAATTGAAACACATTACCGGATTTACTTCAGTTGAGCGATTTGTTAATAAAAAACCAGACTTAAGTGTTTTTCCTCATAGCAAACCTTGGAATATTGATAACTATGGTCCAATTTATATTCCGCAAGAAGGAAAAACAGTTCCATTGGATTTGATTTCATTGCCCTTGTACAAAAGAATTATCTCTGAATATGAAGGTAACAAATTAGAGTTAAAAGGAAATGAAATTTTCATCAACGATAAAAAAGCAACTACATATACCTTCAAACAAAACTATTATTGGATGATGGGAGATAACCGTCATCGTTCCGAAGACAGTCGTTATTGGGGGTATGTACCAGAAAACCATGTTGTGGGTAAACCCATTTTTATTTGGATGAGTTGGAATAGTGAAGGTAAAGGAATCATGAATAAAATTCGCTGGGAACGTTTGTTTACAACTGTTAGTGGTGAAGGACAACCTGAATCGTATTTTAAAATTTTCTTGTTTTTACTAGTAGCATATTTTGTTGGGGAGCATTTTTGGAAGAAACGAAAAAACAATTAATTAATTTGATAATGTAACAATTTGATAATTGATTTTAAATGATAAAAAGTCATATCGTCTGTAATGGACTTTATGACTTTTGACTTTAAATTTTTAAAGAAATAATGAACAACATATTACTATATCCCTCTTATTTTCCCTCAATTAGTCATTTCATTACAATGGCTCAAGCGGAAACGATTACATTTGAAATGGAAGATAATTTCCAAAAACAAACTAATCGCAATCGCATGTATATTTATAGTCCAAATGGAATTCAGTTGTTGAATATTCCTGTAAAACATAGTAAAGAAATCCATCAGAAAACCAAAGACGTACGAATTGAAAATGATTTTGATTGGCAAAAACAACATTTTAAGTCATTGGATGCGGCCTACAGAAGTTCTCCTTTCTTTGAATATTTTGAGGATGATATTCGTCCAATATTTGAAAAAAAATATGATTTTTTAATGGATTTGAATCTAGAAACTATTGCATTTGTAAGTAACTGTTTGAGGATGAATTTAAACTATCAGGAAACTACAGAATATTTTCACCTAGCTACTGATTTTAAGGATTATAGAAGTTTGGTGAATGGGAAAAAAGAGGTAACTATTGTAGAATCCTACACTCAGGTTTTTGATAATAAACACGGATTTATTAATAACTTGAGTATTTTGGATTTACTATTTAATGAAGGTCGTTATGCGTTAGATTATTTGAAAAAGCAATCTTTGCCTTTATCTTGATCTATACTTTAAATTTATAATAAACATAGGAAATAATACCTAATGCATTTTAAAAATGCTCAAAATGTTTTTCGTTTTTATATACTTGTACTAATAAACTTGGCAAGACAATTAATAATAACGGTATAGCAATAATAAACCCTCCTATTACGGCTATAGCAAGTGGTTGATGTAATTCCGAACCCGTTCCTATTCCAATAGCTAGAGGCAAAAGTGCTATTATTGCTCCCAAAGCCGTCATTAGTTTTGGTCGCAATCGGGTTGAAATTGAATAAATGATGGACTCATTTACATTCCGAGTCAATTTGAAGGTTTCTTTAAATTGAAGAAAAGTAAAAATGGCATTTTCCGCTATAATTCCAACAATCATAATTATTCCGGTATAACTTCCAACATTTAAAGGAGTTCTTGTAATAAAAAGCAGCAAATAACTTCCCGAAACTCCTAAAATTGAGATAAAAAGAATCACAAGTGCTACTCTAAAATCTTTAAATAAAAATAAAATCACCCCAAAAACTAATAAAGAAGAAGCGATTAAAATCAGTAATAATTCTTTAAAAGATTGCTGTTGTTCTTTATAGGCACCACCATATTCAATATAATATCCAGATGGAAGATGCACTTCCTTAGTTATTTTATTTTGAATTTCTTTCATTACACTTCCTAAATCTCGGTTATCTAATCGTCCTGTAATGACACTCATCATTTGAAGATTTTCACGTTGAATTTCGGCAATACCTTTTTGAATTCTAATAGTAACTAATTTGGTAATAGGAACCCATTGTCCGTTAGGTAAAAAGAGTTTTAGTTGCTTAATATCATTCAAGCTTCGCTTTTGTTCGTTGGCATAAATTAATCGAATTGGAATAACACGTTCATTTTCCAACAAACTGCCGACCACATTGCCTTCAAGAGCGGTTTGTAATTGAAATTGTAAATTACTCGGTGTTATTCCGTATTGCGCCAGCTGTACGTAATTGGGCTCAATATTAATGGCTGGTCCAGCCAAAACAATACCATCAAAAACATCAGCAGTACCTTTTACTTTTTCTACAATTGTAGCGATTTGTTTAGCTGTTTTTTGTAAAATAATTTGGTTAACACCATAAACCTTAACCTCAATTGGCGAAACAGAACTCATTAAATCGCCCAACATGTCCCCTATAACTTGACCAAAATCAATACGCAAAGCAGGTTGTGTGGCTTCTACTCTAGCACGAATTTCATCTATAACGGCATTGCTGGTTTTGTTTCTGTCTTTTTTTAATTGAATTAAATAATCCCCACGATTGGGTTCGGTAATAAAAAAACCCATTTGTGTGCCTGTTCGTCTGCTGTAAGAATCAACTTCTGGAATGCTGATGATTATTTTTTCAACTTCTTTGAGCATTCTATCCGTTTCTTCTAGAGAAGTTCCAGGTGGACTTTCATAATCTAAAACTATACTTCCTTCATCCATTTCAGGTAAAAAACCAGTTTCAAGATTAGGGACTATAATCACTATTGAAATTATTAGTAAAATACAAAATGAGATACTAAAAATAGGTTTTTCAATAAAAAAGGAAACCCATTTTTGTGTTTTAACATCGTGTGCTTTCGATTCTTTTTCTAAAGAATAACTATTTCCTTTTTTGGAAAGCAACAGATACACCACTGGAAGTAATAACCAGGTTACAAAAAAAGAACATACTAATGTAATAATCATAGTATCTGTTAACACCTTAAAATAAGAACCTGCAACACCGCTCATTAATACAAAAGGAAAAAAAATCACAATTGTACTAATCGAGGATCCTATCATGGCCGGAAATAAATAATTAATTGCTTTTTGCAATAACGAAATGGTAGGTTCATTCGGATGTTCTTCATGTGTTCTATGAATTTGTTCTACAACGACTATAGCGTCATCAATAATTAACCCTAGAGCAGCAGCAATGGCGCCTAAAGTCATAATATTAAACGTAGCTCCTGTTAAGTACAAAACAATTAGAGTAAGCCCTAGAGTAATAGGAATCACAATCAAGATAGTAGCACTTGCTTTGAACGATTTTAAAAATAAAACCGCAACTATTATGGCTAGTAGTAATCCGATGAGTAAACTATCTGTTACACTTTTAACAGCATCATTTACAAAACTAGCTTGTTCGTAATAAGATTTTATAGTAACACCACTTGGCATGATTTTTTTTAAGGCCGACAACTTCTCATTCATAGCATCAGAAATTGAAATCAAGTTTGAATTGGGTTGTTTAATAACTGCAATCAAAATGCTTTCTTTTCCGTTGGCATTTACTTTTATGTATTCTTTTGCTTCTCTAACTTCTACCTCCGATATGTCTTTAAGAGTAACAATTCCTTTTCCGTTGTTAAGGATTACAAGATTTTCAAGTTCGTCTTTTTGATCTACTTGTGCATTAGTTATCGTTAAGTACAAATACCTATAATCTGCTAAATAACCATTTGATTTTATAAAATTAGTTTGACTTAAAACCTGAGACACAGCATCTGGTGTAATACCCAGAGTCGTCATTTTATCCATATTTAAAGACAACCAGTATTCTTTTTCTTTTCCACCAATAATTCTAATTTCGGAAACACCATCAATTTGCGAAAGAAACGGTTTAATGGTATAATTGGCAATCTTTTTTAATTCTAATGCTGACTTACCTTTTCCTTCCAAAAAATATCCAATTACAGGTAAAATGGACGGATTCATTTTCTCAACTGTTATTTGAGTGCCAAGCGGTAAATTGTTCTGAATTTGATTAATTTGTTCTTCAATTCGAGTTTTACTCAAATCAATATCGGAATTCCACTTCATAAAAGCAGATATTTCACAACTTCCTCTGCTGGTGGTGCTTCTTACTGTATTTAAATTTTGAACTTTTTTTATGGCATTTTCAAGTGGTTTAGTAACCGTAATCATCATTTTTTCGATGGGTTGTTGTCCGGCATCAGCTATAACTTTTATCTTCGGAAACGTAATTTCAGGAAACAAGCTCGTTTGCATTTTAGAATACGCAAAAATACCACCCAAAATAATCAGAAAAATTATAGTGCTTAAACCATTTTTATGCTTTACAAAAAAAGTATTCATACCCTTTAATTTTTAATTACTTTTACTTTAATAGTATCATTCACTCCATAATTACCCGTCAATAAAATTTGATCTTTTTTCGTTAAAATAGGTGATAGAATTTCTATTTCAGTATCGGTTTCAATCCCTTTTTGAATGGGTATTTTTACAGCCGTATTGGCATTTATCAATTTCATAATCCAAAAATGAGACTCTGTTTCATCACTTAAAACTGCTGCTTTTGGCAACGCAATGGTATGTGAATTGGACGATTTGTTAATCTTTACTTTTACAATTAAATTCTCGGGAATATCTTGTTTGCCGTCAATTTTTAAAACTACATTTTGAGATTGAGAAACAACATCAACAGTAGGCATATATTTTTGTACAATGCCAGTTCTATTTGTACCATCGGGTAAAGTGATTAAAAACGATTGACCCAATGCAACATGTTTTTTTAGTTCATAAGGCAAACTCAGCAAAACACCAAAACTTTTGGCATCATTAATAGTTACCAAAGGATCTCCATCTTGAATATAATCACCTTGCTGCACATTTATTGAGGTAACAATTCCATTGGTGTTGGAACGTACTTTGATAGCACTTCCAAAATTTAAGGTAGGGTCAATTTTATTGATGGTATTTCCCAAGACCTTTGCTTCACGAGTTTTTATAGAAAACAATTCTTTACCATTAGTAACAAAATCATTTATTGCTACATTAACCGAGTTTAAATATCCAGTAGCATTGGCTTTAATAACATTTTTGACTAAATAAGTTACTGTTCCATTCAATTCAACAGAGTCTTCTAAACCTGTGGTATTAATATTTGTTACTGTTACTGGAACGCTAGTATCAATAGCCTTTTCAGGTGCTTCCATTTTTTTACAAGCAACAAATGATAACAGCATTACTGTATACAATAGAACGTGTTTTTTCATACTATTTAGTTATTTGAAATCCAATAATTAAGATCATTAATAATCTGGAGTTTAGTTACTTTATTTAGAGAAATGGAGTTGTTTATCGTAATTATATTTCCAATGGCAATTACAAAATCAGTAATTTGGGCATCGCCCGTTAGCAATAATTTTTTATCGGCTTCTATAAGTGCATCGGTTACTTGTAATTGTGACTGCAATTGTTTTTCAATCTGATTGGTTTGTTCTAATTTCTGATTCAGAAGTAGTAATTGTTGTGTCAACTGTCTGTTGAAATTATTTTTATATGCTATATTAGTAGATAATGCCACTTGATTTTTCTGATGCAATAAATCTCTTTGATTTCCATCATAAATTGGAATTGAAAGTCCCAAACCAACACTAAAACCAAAGTTTTTATACCCCTCACTGTAAAAACTAGACAAATATCCTGCATCGCTTAATAAATTTAAGGCAGGTTTGTATCGATTATCAATAAGTTTATTTTGATTTAAAATTTTCAGACTGTCAACTTCAAATTGCTTTAGAAAAATACTTTTATTTTTGCTCGAATTATCTTTCAATGAAAATTCAGGTCTTTTCAATTTTACATATGTGGTATCGGTTATTCCGGCAATATAATTGAGTAACCCTAAATCATTTTGGTATTGTTGTTTAAGTTGCAACACCAATAGTTCCTGCTGTTTTAAGGAAGAGAGAAAAATTAAATAATCGGTTTGTTTGTAAATAGAATTTTGTGTCAGTTTTTTTAAAATGACAGCTTCGTCTTTAAGTAAGGAGCTTATTTTTTTATTGTATTCAATTTGTTCGGCACTTCCAGAAGCGGTTATATATTGTGAAGTTACAATTCTATTCAAATCCTTTATTGCAATTTTTTTATTTAATACCAAAGCGTCTTTAATTAATTTATAGCTTTCTGATTGGCAATTTATTTGATTATTTCCGATAATTCTTTTATTTACGCCAACTAATCCAGTAATTGTTTGACCATTTGTAACGGCACTATCATAGCCAAATCCGTTTAGACTGGGTGAAAAATTAGCATTCAAATTGCCATTAACTTGGGGTTTATATACTGCTTTATTGAGCAAACTGTCTAATGAATTCGACTTGATTTGATTGGATAAATCGGTTATTAATGGCGAATTAGCTTTTGCATTATCCATATAAAAGAGTAAATCTTTCTCTTGCGAAAAAGACTTTAAGCCAATCAAAACAATAATCAAAAAAAGGATTTTTTTCATTACAGTAATTAAACTAAAACTAGTTTTTTTTATTTAACATCTTCAACCACTAAAATTTTGAATGAATTTGGAATTAATCCAGGCCTTGGCTTTGGATTTTCTGAGTTTGGCTCTGGTTTAGCTCCGTATTCTGCTGTAGATAAATACAATTGATGTGTTGTCTTATTTAACGTTATTGTTCGAGCTCCTTTTTGAGTAGTAACTGTTTGTAAAACTGAAAAATCAGATTCCGAATTTTCTTTCACAACTGTTACCGTTCCTATTCCATTTGAACTAAAAGCCAATTTTTTATCCGCATCAAATGCTACGCCATCGCAACCATCACCAATAGGCAAAGTTTTGATGATTTTTCCGTTTGAAGCATCAACTACAACCATTAAATTATTGCCACAAACAGAAAACAATCTATTTGTTTGCAAATCAATTGCTAATCCGGAAGGTTCATCACCAGGAGAAATACTCCAAGTGGCTATAACTTCAAGTGTATTGGCATCAATTGTTTTTATTTCGTTTTTATCTTCAATATTTACATAAATTAGACCTTTAGTATTTGTTACCGAAAATTCAGGCTTACCTCCAAAAGGTATTGTTTTTACAATTTTGTTAGAAATAGCATCCAAAACAGTGGCATCTTTGCTCTTTGCATTATAAGTAAAAACTTTTTGTGAAAATTTATCATACAAAACAGCATCGGGTTTTTGTCCTTCAATAATCACTTTTTCAATCAATTCAAATGTTTTTAAATCTACAATTGTTACTGCGTTTTCTTTACCATCGGTGATGAATGCTTTATTCAAATCGTTTGCAATTGCAATTCCGTGAACTCCTTTAGTATCAGGAATAGTAGCAAGGGATTCTTGTGATTTTATATCAATTACATTCACAACATTTCCGTGTGAAACAAACAAATGCTGGTTTACATCATCTACCGCCAGATAATCCCAACCATCATCCCCAGCAACCGCTATTTTTTTGGAAACTTTATAATTTTGACTTGTGGCATTTAGAACACAAAAAACTATTAGTACCAAGTAAAGTATTTTTCTCATTATCTAATTTATTTTAAAAAGGTAAATATCCGAATTACAAAATGATATTCAATAGTGATTTTCTTAATTTTTACTTTATTTTTTTTTACAAAAAAAAATCTAAATTAGTTCTTCAAAACTCTCGTTTTTAAACCCTATCAAATACAATTTATCTTTGGCTCTAGTCATTGCAGTGTATAACCATCTAATATAATCTCGATCTATACCTTCTGGCAAATAGGGTTGTTCAATAAAAACGGTATTCCATTGTCCGCCCTGGCTTTTGTGACAGGTAATAGCGTAAGAGAATTTCACTTGCAAAGCATTGAAGTATTCATTCTCTTTTACTTTTTGAAATTTGGCGTATTTGGAGGTTAAATGTTCATAATCTTTCATCACTTCTTCATACAATTGATTGGATTGCTCGTAAGTTAAAGATGGTGATTCACTTTTAATAGTATCTAAAATAAGTACAGTTTCAAAGGGAATTTGTCTAGGATAATCGACCATTCGTATTTTTACTTTAGCAAATTTGAATCCATATAATTCTTTAAAACTGTGAATTTCCAACACTTCGATGATGTCACCATTGGCAATGAAACCAGCCTCATCTTTTTCTTTCAACCAAAAATAATTATTCTTAACTACCATTAAAAAATCGCCTGTCGATAAGTCACTTTCTTTGTCTAGAATTTTGGCTCTAATTTGCTCGTTATATTGATTGGCTCTTTTATTAGAACGCACAATAAAGGCCGTGTCTTCAATAGAATAATTACTATAAGCTTGGTTAATAGCATCCTGAATATCATAACCATCGGTCAAACGAACAATATCTTTAAATCCTTTCAATTTGAATTTAAATTCCGTAATAAAACTATTTTTCAAAATTTCGCGCAATTCGGTGGCATTATAAAGAATTCCTGAATTCAATTCCTGACGCATTACTTCGTCGAGTTCAATCCAATCTACTTTTTTGTTGTAATTCAGTTCTAAAGTATCGGTATTTAAAGCTGGTGAAATATCTAAATTTACAGGCGGTAATTGGGCAGTATCGCCAAGTAGAATCATCTTACAATCAGCACCACTATAAACATAAGATATTAAATCATCCAATAAACTTCCATTTTCATACATTTTGCTTTCGTTACTTTGGTCAGAAATCATTGATGCTTCATCGACTATGAAAATAGTGTTTTTGTGTTTGTTTTGTTGCATAGTAAAAGATACTCCCCCTCCACTCGACTTCTTAGGAAAATAAATTTTTTTGTGAATGGTAAAAGCGGGTTTATTCGAATAATTGGATATCACTTTGGCGGCACGACCTGTGGGCGCTAGTAAAACGTATCTTTTATTAACTTCTATCAAGTTGTTTACAATTGTCGAAATCACCGAAGTTTTTCCAGTTCCAGCATATCCTTTTAACACAAAAACAGCATCGTTATCTGTATTCATAATAAAAACCGCAATTTTCTGAAAGAATGCCTCTTGTTTAATTGTTGGACTAAAAGGAAAGCTATTGGAAAGTATAGAATAAAGGTTTTTGGAATTCACTAGTATTGTATTTAAATGCAAAGTACCGAAATAAGTTTAGAAGTTTAAAAGTTTAGGAGTTTAGTTTATTAACAAAGAAAAGTTCTCTTTAAAATTTGTAAGTTTGCGAGATTATAATTGAATTTTCAAAATGAGCATCACAGACAAAACTTATAAAAAACTAGCAATTCATGTTTCTTTGAATGGCTTTTCTTTTTGCGTATTTGATACTTTGAGCGATAAACCTTTGGTATTACAAATTAATCACTTTGATAGTTTTCAAGACAGTGCAAACATTGAAGATTTGTTTGCTTCGGTCTTTAGAGAAAATGCTGAATTGAAAGAAAGGTATGATGAAATTATTGTCATTCACAGTAATAATCTATCTACTTTTGTGCCGACAGCTTTGTTTGACGAAGAGTTTTTGGGAAGTTATTTACAATACAACACCAAAGTTTTTGACACGGATTTCATCACTTTTGATGTATTAGAAAAATATGAAATGAATACTATTTATATTCCATATGTGAATATGAATAACTTCTTTATAGACAAATACGGTTCGTTTGAATACAAACACGCCAATACTATTTTGGTATCAAAATTACTTGACTTATCTAAAAACAATGAAGAACGCAAGATGTTTGTTTATGTAAGCGAAAGTCATTTTGAAATTATTGTGGTTCAAAATCAGAAGTTGCATTTGTTTAATTCATTTGAATACAAAACACCTGAAGATTTTATATACTATATTCTATTTACGGCAGAACAATTACAGTTGAATCCAGAGCATTTCAAATTAGAATTTTTAGGAACTATAGATGAAACCAATTCATTTTATCAAATTGCCTACAAATACATTCGAAACGTTGCTTTATTTGATGTTTCTGAATTCAAAAATAACTTCACGGAAAAAGAAAATCGAGCGCATTTTATACTATTACAATCGTGAGAATCATTTCTGGAAAATACAAAGGTCGCCGAATTACTACTCCAAAAAACTTACCGGTACGGCCAACAACTGACATGAGCAAAGAAGCTTTATTTAATGTTTTAAATAATCATTTCAACTTTTCAGGATTAAAAATATTGGATTTATTTTCAGGAACTGGTAATATTAGCTACGAATTTGGTTCACGCGGTTGCGACAACATTACAAGTATTGATGGTGATATGGGTTGTGTTAATTTCATAAAAAAAACAGCAAAAGAATTTGACTTGAACATCACAGCTATAAAAAGTGATGTCTTCAAATTTTTAGAAAAACACAAGGGTTCCTACGATATTATTTTTGCGGATCCTCCTTATGGAATTGCCCAAAAGGAATTTGAAAAACTAATCGAATTGATTTTTGAAAACGAACTTTTAGAAGAAGATGGCATGATGATTATGGAACATTCTAAACATACTAAACTCGACCAGATGATCCACTTTTCATTTCAGAAAAATTATGGTGGTTCGGTGTTTTCGTTTTTTGAGTTTGATACTGATGATGAGGAAAGTGATTAAGATTATTTAGAAAATCAAATTAACGCTCAAAATTTTAAACAAAAAACTCGTAGAATATTAAATTCTACGAGTTTTTATCTTATAATTTATTGATATAATTGCTATACAGATCCTTAAATTGATACCCAACTTCCATTCTCTCTTTACTTAATTTATCAAATTCGACTAAGCCCCATAGTATAAATTCTTTTAAGAAATATCTATCAGTTTGCAGAAACTTAGGTTGGTACTTTTGAATTAAATCTTCTAATGGTTTTACCTCATCCAATTGTTTTTTATAGTCTTCTTCTGAGGCATCGTCTAACAATTCAAAACCTGTTTGTGCAAAAAACCATTCTAGTATTTTGGCATACGGACTAGCTTCGGCATCGCGTTCTAACTTTTCTATTTTAGGAAAAAAAGCTGGAAAAAATGTTTTAATTGAATCACTGATTAATTGTTCTGCGACAAAAGCAGCGCCTTCTTGTTCGCCTTCATATACCAATTCTAGTTTACCAGTAATAGCAGGAATAATACCCATAAAATCAGATAATCTAACCGTTGTTTTATTGCTTCCAGCTAATAAAGCTCTTCGTTCGGCTGTACTCAGTAAATTTTCATAAGCAGTGATACTCATTCGAGCACTTACACCACTTTTGGCATCAATGTATTCGCTTTCACGAGCTTCAAAACTAATTTGTTCTAATAAATCTTTGGCTAAAGAAGGCACATATACAGCATCCGTTTGGTTTTGATCTAACTTAGCTTCTTGATGCGTTATAATTCTGGCAATAGCAATACTTTCGGGATAATGCGTCAAAATCTGCGAACCTATTCTATCTTTTAATGGGGTTACAATACTACCACGATTCGTATAATCTTCTGGATTAGCAGTGAATACAAATTGTATATCTAAAGGCATTCTTACTTTAAAACCTCGAATTTGAATATCGCCTTCTTGTAAAATATTAAACAAAGCAACTTGAATACGCGCTTGCAAATCGGGTAACTCATTGATTACAAAAATACAACGATTGGCTCTTGGAATCATACCAAAATGAATCACTCTATCATCGGCATAGGATAATTTCAAATTGGCAGCTTTTATAGGATCTACGTCACCTATTAAATCGGCTACTGTAACATCTGGTGTGGCTAGTTTTTCGAAGAATCTCTCACTTCTATGAATCCATTGTAACGGAGTAGCATCGCCTTTTTCGGCAATTATATCTTTAGCAAAACGCGAAATAGGTTGCGAAGGGTCATCATTTATTTCGGAACCTTTAACTATTGGGATATATTCATCAAGCAATTCAATCATTTTTCGCGCTAAACGTGTTTTGGCTTGACCTCGGAGACCGAGTAAATTAATGTTGTGACGTGACAAAATGGCGCGCTCTAACTCAGGAATTACTGTGTTTTCAAATCCATGAACACCTTCAAAAACAGGTTTACCTGATTTTATTTTAAGACGTAAATTATCGCGTAATTCGTCTTTGATACTTTTTGAAATGTAACCTGCCTTTTTTAATTCGCCTAAAGTTTTTATATTTTTTATTTTCATATTGCTTTCTTTTTTCTTGCTTCTATTTTCTTATTTAATCTTCTTCTTCCTATTCGTCTCGTAATCTTCAAAAATCATTTCTCCCAAACCTTTCAAACCCGTGTAAAACGCTTTTCCTTGATTTGCTTCGGTAAATCGGTTAACAAACTTTTGCAAATAGGGGTCGTTAGCAATCATGAATGTAGTAATGGGAATATGTAATTTTCGGGCTTGAGCCGCCTGATTATAGCATTGCTCTACAATGTATTCGTCTAAACCATTACTATTCATGTAATAGGTTCCATCTTTTTCACGCACACAACTGGGTTTACCGTCGGTGATCATAAAGATTTGTTTGTTGGTATTTCTTTTTCGACGAAGCATATCCATTGCCAATTGCAAACCTGCAACGGTATTGGTATGATAAGGACCGACTTTTAAATAGGGTAAATCTTTGATGGCGATGGGCCACGCATCGTTTCCGAAAACCAGAATATCAATAGTATCTTTTGGGTAGCGAGTCGTAATTAATTCTGCCAAAGCCATCGCTACTTTTTTGGCAGGTGTAATTCGGTCTTCTCCGTATAAGATCATACTGTGGCTGATGTCAATCATTAAAACAGTGCTCATTTGCGATTTAAACTGGGCATCTTCTACCACCAAATCGTTTTCGGTTAGCTGAAATTCTTCTACACCATTATTGATTTGTGCATTGCGGAGGCTTTCAGTTAGCGAAATTGTTTCTAAAGAATCACCAAAATTATAGGCTCTAAATTCACCAGTTTGCTCATCACCACTACCCGAATATTTAGTTTTATGATTGCCACTACCCGATTTATTAAGATTACCAAAAATTTGATCTAAAGCTTGTTTACGAATGGCTCTTTCGGTTTTAGCGGTGATACCAGTGCCTGAAGTTCCATCTTCTTTAATCTCTTCACGAATGTACCCTTTTTTCTTTAAATCGTCAATAAAATCATCAATTGTATAGTTTTCGTCGGTTAGTTTATATTCTACATCCAATTGCCTTAACCAGTCGATGGCTTCATCGAAATCACCCGAAGTATGTGTAATAAGCTCTTTGAAAATTTCAAAAAGTTTATCAAATGGGGAACGATTGGGTGCTAGGTAGTTCTTGAAGAAGAATCCCTTTTTTGTTTGCTTTTCCATAGCATATAAAATTATACTTTAAACTTCAAATGCCAACAGAACGAATACTAATTTTTAGTTAAAAAATAATCACTACTCCCCTTTTTTGTCCTCAAAAGTAAAATTTCTCAATTTAGGAACTTTAGCAAAAGTAAATGCAATAACGCCTAATGTTAGCACGCCACCAGTAACAACTGCTCGAACTGTACCTAGCCAATTGGCCATTACACCACTTTCAAAATCGCCAAACTCATTAGATGAACTTATAAAAATAGTGTTTACCGACGACACTCGACCACGCATATTATCGGGAGTAACCAATTGAAGAATGGTACTTCTTATAACAACACTAACGGCATCAAACATACCTGAAAGTAGTAACATTAAAAACGAAAGGTAAAAATTGGTAGATATTCCGAATACAATAATTGATAATGCAAATCCTGTAACACAAAGAAAGAGTTTTTTTCCAGGTGTCTTTTTTAAAGGCAAAAAGGCGAGTAATCCTAAGGTAAGTAAAGCACCTAAGCCAGGTGCAGCTCTAAGAATACCAAATCCCATTTCGTTAACATGTAAAATTTCTTTTTGATACACAGGTAATAATGCTACAGCGCCACCAAATAAGACCGAAAACATGTCTAATAACTGCGCTCCCAAAAGGGTTGGAGTTCTAATCACAAATTTTATTCCCTCTTTAATACTTTGTAAAACGGGTTCCTTATCTTTTTTAAGAATAGGTTTAACCGATATGGTTACTAAAGGAATGTATAAGGTTACCAAAACGCAAACCACTAAAAATAAACCAATTGAAATTCCAAATAAAGCAATAAAACCACCCGCAGCAAGAGGACCAAGAACGGCTCCCATTTGCCAAGACATACTACTCCAACTGGTGGCATTTGGAAAATGTTCTCTTGGCACTATTAATCCAAACAAAGAAAACATAGCAGGCGCGAAAAAAGAACGTAAAATTCCACCAACGAAAACAAAAAAATAAATCAAAGCAACGATGATAGAAACCGTAAAGTGTATGGATAAATAGGGTAAAGCTAATGCAAACAATCCCAAGGAGGCAATTAAATAGCCAGAAAGACAGATAATTACCATTTTTCTTTTTTCACTTTGATCGACATAATGTCCTGCGATTAACGAACATCCTATGGCTGGAATTACTTCTGCAAGTCCAACAAAACCAAGAGATAATTTATTATTGGTGATTTGATAAACCCAAAAATATAAAATGGTTGATTGCATATTTAAAGCAAAAATAACACCTAAACGAGTCAACAAAAATGCTTGAAACTCCTTAATTTTTAATGAAGGGTTTTTGTAGAAAAAGCCAGAAGTGGTAATTGATGAAGGATTTTCTCTTTGCATGGTGCAAATTTAATCTTTTATTTTTAGAACATTGTTTTAAAATAGAAGAGCTTACTTTGCATATTGTTGCCCTATTACTTTTCTGATGGAAGCAAAACCTATTGAATTAAAATCGATTTCAGAGCAATGTATCCAAAGTAGTTCTTTGATTTCATCTTAAGCAATAATTATAATTCAATTAGAGTCCAATTGAGATTCAAATATAATATCCATAGTTCTACAAGGAACCGATTTATATAAATAATTTGGAGCTGTTGTTATGTACTTTAAATCGGTTAAAATAATGTGTAATCCTATTTCTTTAATTTCAAGACAAGCGGCTTCTTTGGCACTTTCAATCGGATCAAAGAATCAGCCAGATAAATCCTGTTTTCATTTGTCGGGGTCAACGTTTCTAACTGTAAATAGTATTTGATTTTAAATAAAATAAACAATAAAATTAGTTTGTGATTTAGTTAATAATAACTTTCTTAGTTGACAATACATTATCAGAACTTAATTTCAAAAAATAAAATCCCTGTGGGATATTTTCTAGAGTATAAGAATTATTATTGAAAACAGGTTTTTTGACTTCAATAATCAATTGTCCATTGATGTTGATTAATTGAATAGTATCTACAATAATTTGACTATCAATATTTATTTTATGCTCGTTTGAAGGATTTGGATACACAGATACAGTTGAAACATCGAAAGAATTTGTTCTTAAAGCATCACCCCAAATTTGTAAAACATATTCGGGATGATCAATAAATGGATTTCTATTGCCCTGAATGGCATAAATAGCATTGTTTCTATCTATTTCTTTTTGACTCACCGGATCAGCAACGTGCCAACTGTAGAGCATATTCAGATACCATTGTTCAAAAACTTTATCGCTACTACCATCTAGAACAGTATCTCCGCTAGGATTTAATGTTTGCCATGAACTAATTACATTTTCATAGCAAGTAGCTACATAAAAATAATTACGAGCAAAATCGCCTTTAAACTGATCTATCGGCTCAAAAACGTCAAGAGAATAGGGATAGTCTGTTGTAACACAAGACCCTATTTTCCAACCGTTTCCTATATTATTTGTAACCGATGGATTGACATTGGCATAAGCTAAATTTCCACGCATGCCGTTATCTTTTTTATCAGATGGCATCACAATAAAAGCATCGGAATACATGGGGTAAACCTGACCACCAAACCAACTTTGAGGAAAGGTATGTTCTTTATTAAATCGTTGACATTCGGTATTACCTAGCGTTCCATCATCTTGTTGACCACCATTAGCTACCGATCCAAACACAAAATTACAATTGGAATATATTTCCCAAACATAACCGTCAGGTCTACTATCAGAAGTTTGAAATAAATTCCACAATCCTGATCCATAAATTAAAGTAGTATGAGGACTAATTTTATTGAATAATTGTGTTTTTAAGGTATAGCCAGTTCCTGTTGCCACGATGTAATAATCCGCTGGAATTTGAGAAAACCCAAAAGTTATGGTTAAGGTTAAAAGTAAAATATAAAATTGTCTCATATTTTATTATTCTTTTCGCTCTAAAAGCGCCATATAAAATCCGTCAAATCCTGATTGTGAAGCTAAAACTTTAGAATCTTTAACAAAGTTAAATTTTTTTCCATTTTCAGTTGCCAAAAACTTTTTTATTTGTTCTTGGTTTTCCGATGGTAAAATAGAGCATGTAGCATATACTAATTTACCGCCAGGCTTAACAATTCTTGAATAACTCTCTAAAACGTCTGCCTGAACCTTTCTGATATTATCAATAAATTCAGGTTGCAACTTCCATTTAGCATCTGGGTTTCTTTTTAACACTCCCAATCCGCTACAAGGTGCGTCAATTAGTACTCTATCGGCTTTTTCATAAAGTTTTTTTATCACTTTTGTAGAATCGATAATTCTATATTCGATATTAAAAGCGCCATTTCTTTTGGCTCTTAGTTTCAATTGTTTTAATTTGCTCTCATACAAATCCATTGCAATTAGTTGTCCTTTATTTTGCATTAAAGAAGCCATGTGTAATGTTTTACCACCAGCACCAGCACAAGTATCAACCACTCGCATTCCAGGTTTCACATCAAGAAAAGCAGCCACCAATTGAGAAGAAGCATCTTGAACTTCAAACAAACCTTCTTTAAATGCATCTGTCATAAATACGTTGGCTCTTTCTTTAAGAACTAAAGCATCTGGTTGATTGGGCAAAAACTCCGTTTCAATATTCAAATCCATTAATATTGCACGCAACTTTTCTTTGGTTGTATTTAAGGTATTAACTCTCAATATTACATGTGCCTGTTTGTTTTGAGCGGCTATTTCTTTTGTCCAAAGTTCCTCACCTAATTCTTGAATACCCATTTCATCCATCCAATCCGGAATAGATTCCCGCATTTTTCTGATTTTGGATAATTCATCAAAACGTCCTTTAATTTTGCGCTCTGGGGTTCCTTCCAATTGCCTCCAATCGGGAATTGGATAGCCACGCAAAACAGCCCAAACAGCAAACATTCTCCATATATCATCTCGGTTGTAGGGATCTTTTACTTCAGCAATTTCTGCATACAAACGTTTCCAACGAACAACTTCATATATAGTTTCGGCAACAAATTTTCTGTCTGAGCTTCCCCAACGTTTGTCTTTTTTCAAAGCTCTTGCTACTACTTTATCGGCATATTCCCCTTCGTTAAAAATAGCATTAAGTGAATCGATAGTGGTATAAACTAAATTTCGGTGTAATCTCATTGTATTAAAAAATAAGCCCGCAAAGGTATTGCATTTTGTAGAAACAAAAGAAATATTCTCAAAAACCTTTCGGAATTGAGAATACTGCTTCAAATATTTATTATTTTATGAATTAATGACTTATTTGACAATCAATTCTTTTCATGTCTATAATTTCTGGTGGATGAAGTACCATTGGAAATTGCTCCACTTTCACAGAACTACTGTCCAATCCAAATCCTTTTTCTTCCGATAAACTGAACTTTTTCATAAAGAAAAAGGCATTCATAACAATGTTTTCAAAGAAAGTTAAATCGCTGTCATTGGAAAGGAATTTTTCAGAAAGCACAAATTTAAAATCACCAATAATATTGTTTTTATTCAATGATTCATAACGACTTGTGATATCCATTTCGCCTTTACTTACCATATCTTTAATAACTTCTTTGAACATTAAATTAATTTTTGTAGGTTCTCTAAACCCTAAATAAAAATCAACTCTATATAAATCATCTTTAATTATTTCAGTTACTTTAAATTCTTTTTTATAAGGTTCATTTAAAATATTTACGTGAAGAAACCAATATAAATCAGCTCTTTTGGGACGTTTTTGAAGAATAGAATACATTACTTTTTCTTCAATTTCATCGGTTCTATTTGAATTGGTCATATAAACCAAATGGGTAGCATATTTTGGAATTGACAAATCAACACTCAACTCGGCTAAAACTTTTTTGTAATTGTCTATTTTAACCATTTTAGTATAATTTTTGCTAATTTTTTTAGCTAAATACCATGTTGACATTACACTTATTAAAACTATAGCAATGAATAAAGTTACAAAACCACCATCCATAAATTTAGTAATATTTGCTGCTAGAAAACTGAATTCAATCACAAGATACAAGAGAATTAAAGGGGCAATAAAGTACCATTTCACTCTTTTCATAATTAAATAATAATTCAGTAAAATCGTCGTCATAATCATGCATAAAATAATTGCTAAGCCATAAGCATGTTCCATATTACTTGATTCTTGAAAATGCCATACAATACCCACGCATCCCAAAAACAACAACCAATTAATAGATGGAATATACAATTGACCTTTGACATCGGTTGGAAATTTGATTTTTACTTTTGGCCAAAAGTTTAATCGCATTGCTTCATTGATAAGAGTAAATGAACCGCTAATCAATGCTTGGGAAGCAATAACTGCGGCTAATGTTGCTACCACAATTCCAATAGGTTTGAACCATTCCGCCATAATTAAATAAAACGGATTGGTATTATGAGCACCTAGTTCAGATAGTTTTTTTCCCTCATGTAAAAGTAAAAATGCACCCTGTCCAAAATAATTTAAAACTAACGTAGTTTTCACAAAAATCCAACTAATTCTAATATTTTTTCGTCCACAATGTCCCATATCTGAATATAAAGCTTCAGCTCCAGTAGTACATAAAAAGACTGCCCCAAGAATAAAGAAACCTTGACTACTCACATCGCTTGTTAATAAATTGTAAGCATAGTAGGGATTTAAAGCTTTAAAAACTTCAATATTAGTTACCATTTGAAGTACTCCTAAAATACCCAACATAGAGAACCACACCAACATCATTGGTGCAAAAAATTTTCCAACTAATTTTGTTCCGAATTGTTGAATGGTGAATAATACAAATAGAATTGCAATTACAATCGGAACCGTAGGAATGTCTGGTTTAAATATTCGTAATCCTTCAACAGCTGATGAAACAGATATTGGAGGTGTAATTATACCATCAGCTAATAGTGCACTTCCACCTATTATAGCAGGAACAATTAACCATTGAATTTTTGTACGTTTTACTAGTGCATACAATGCAAAAATTCCTCCCTCTCCGTGATTATCTGCACTCAAAGTTATGATAACGTATTTAAGAGTAGTTTGAAGTGTTAATGTCCAAAAAATACATGATAAACCTCCTAAAATTAAGTCTTTAGAGATAACACTATCTCCAATAATGGAATTCATTACATATAATGGCGAGGTTCCAATATCTCCATATATAATTCCTAAAGTTATTAATAAACCAGCAGCAGAAAGTTTGCTATGAAGATTTTGATGATTATGCGAACTCATAATTAATTATTAAAAAAGTGTACAAATGTATTACTTTTAGGTAATTGAAATAAAAAAAGTAAAGAATATTTTCCAACAGTAAATTTTATCAAATTATCAGTCATAATAAAGTTGTATTTTAGCTACTTCTTTAATAAAAATTATGAAAAAGGTAATTATTTTAGTTTTATTTCTTGATTTGCTTGTATCGTGCAAATCAACTCAAATTGCGAAAGTCAATTTTTTTACAAGAGTACAAATCGATACCATTTTAATGGATAAAATTAGTATTCGCACAATAGCAGTTTCTTCTGATAAAGTTTGGTATGCTGCCGATAAAAATAGAGTTGGGCTTTTGAGTATGACGGGAGCAAATAAAATGGAAAGCAAAATCAATAAAGATTCTTTAAAATTAGAATTTAGAAGTATGGCACAAACCTCAAATTCAATTTTTGTATTGAATGTTGGAAATCCGGCTCTGTTATATAAGTTTTCTAAAGAATTAACTTTGAAGAAAATAGTTTATGAAGAACATGATGAAAAAGTATTTTACGATAGCATGCAATTTTGGAATGATACTGAAGGTATTGCTGTTGGTGATCCGATAGAGGATTGTCTTTCCATTATTATTACCCGTGATGGTGGTGAAACTTGGATTAAAATTTCATGCAACAATCTTCCAAAATTGGTTGATGGAGAAGTAGCTTTTGCAGCAAGCAACACCAATATTGTATGCAAAGGAAATGCCACTTGGGTTGTTTCGGGTGGGAAAAAATCGAGAGTTTATTATTCGCCTGATAAGGGAATTACTTGGAGCGTATACGAAACTCCAATAGTTCAAGGAAAATCCATGACAGGGATTTTTACAGCCGATTTCTATGATGAGAAAATCGGATTTATTGCAGGAGGAAATTATGATAAGCCCAATCAAAATTTTGAAAACAAAGCCATAACAACCAATGGAGGAAAAAATTGGAAATTAGTCGGAGAAAATAAAGGTTTCGGATATGCCTCTTGTATTCAATTTATCCCTAATAGTAATGGAAAAAAATTGGTTTGTGTAGGGACGAGTGGTCTTTTTTACTCCAAAAATAAAGGAGAATCTTGGAAACAGTTAAGCAGCGATTCATCATTATATACCCTTCGATTTATTAATGATTCGACAGCCATTGCAGCAGGAAAGGACAAAGTGATTAAAATGATTTTTAAATAAAAAGTGATTTCTCTTATGAAAAATCACTTCTTAAAATCAAGTTTTAATACAGAATTTTATCTTCTATTATATCTATTATCTCTATAATCGCCTTTACCTCTTCTATCACGGAATTGCTGCAATAGTTTTTTATTAAATTGCTCTTCAGCTTTTTTTAGTTTTAAAATTTTAACCGATGGCAAAACTCCTTTTAAATTAGAAATGAATTTCTTTTTTAATAGGTATATATCGTCTTCGGAGCTTTCCATCTGAGTTATTAATACTGAAGCATCTTTTTCTGATAATTTATCCAAGGAATTACCTTCGGAATGGTCAAAAAATGATTTTATTTTTTGTCTTTTTATTTCTTGTTGTTTGTCTTCAAATGCATTAAAGACAGGCCAAAATTTAGCAGCCTCATCGGTAGTTAAGTTCAATTCGGTGGTGATGAATGCAACTTTTAAGGATTTTATTTGTTCTTTCTTTTGTTGAAAACGCTCTCTAATAGGACCTCGTTGCCCATAAATAGTGGCAGATATTAAGAATACCGAAACGATTAAAATGTTGAAATTTTTCATGCTATTTAATTTAAATTGATTATTTGATTTTGTTTTATATTGGTATGTAAAGCGTTCTCTCTTAATTGATCTATATCTTCTTGTTCTAATAAATTTATTAATTCATCCTCAGATATTGTACTTTGTTGGGTTAAATAATTTTCTATATCTACTGCATTTAATTGTTCTTCGCTGTTATCCATTTTGTAAACCAATGGTAAAGATAATGACAGAATTAATATAGCTGCAGCCGAATAAATCCATTTTTTATTACGAGCATAAAATGAAATTATTTTACTTTCTTTGATTGGTAATTGTATCAACACTCTATCTGAAAAATTATCGAAATAATTATCCGGGATTATGAATCCTGTATTTATTTTTTCGGGAATATCTAATTTAAAATCTTTCATGTAGTTTAGACAATTATATGATAAAAAGGTTTAATTTATTTAAAAAAAATTGAAGGAAACATATAGAATCGATTTTTTTTGATTGTTTTGGCTTTAAAATTCATTTTATTGTGACTTCATAAATTCTTCTATTTTTTTTACGGCATGATGATACGAGGCTTTTAAAGCACCTACCGAAGTTCCTAAAATCTCAGACATATTTTCGTATTTTAATTCTTCATAATATTTCATTTTGAAA
>Ga0114958_10000097_pt1 | contig 69140 bp, 46 predicted proteins | sample C_130208_EF_Meta_FD_89577 | JGI IMG/M metagenome (GOLD analysis project Ga0114958, IMG submission 89577) | Freshwater microbial communities from Lake Croche, Canada to study carbon cycling - C_130208_EF_MetaG | ecosystem: Environmental > Aquatic > Freshwater > Lake | place: Lake Croche, Canada...
CGCGCACCACGGAAGGCTCAGTGATTTCCGCGAACTGATGCTCCCGTCACCTAACTCAAATTCACGCTTGCAGCTAAACACATGAAAACAAAAATGAGACTTCTCGCGATCCTTGCGGTCTTCGCCGGGTTCGGTATCTCGGCCCAGGCTCAGGCGACCGCGGGCCTGTATGATCTCGTCGTCGGCTTCAAGCAGACCGGCGCAACCAACAACGTCACGATCGATCTCGGCAACGTGGCCAACTACACGGCTCCGGGCACCTACACCATCGGAAACTACGCCTCCATCTTGGCGAGCAACTTCACCAATTGGAATACCGCTACGGGTGCTTCCGCATTGAACTGGGGTGCGGCTGCCACGTGGAGCGATCCCGCTGGTAACGTTGATACGAAGCAGTGGGCGACCAAACTGTGGGGTACCGCGGCCGGCACCCTCGGGATGGCAAACACCACGGGTTACGCTGCCATCTCCAACACCTCGATGAATACCGGTGACCTTAATATCAACAAGGTTTACACGGGTCTCGGAACCTACACGGTGGGTGCGGCGGAAGCCCTTGCGGCCAGCAATACCGGCTCATGGTCAACGGCGCTGACGGCGGGTAGTGCCTTCGGTGTATATACCGCGGCGCAGTTCAACAATCAGGCCAGTCGCCTCGCGTCGGGCGCGACGTTCTCTGCGTCCGACCTGTACTCGATCGGTAACCTGGGTGACCAGTCGTCTCCGACCACGAGCCACTTCATCGGCACGTTCGCCCTGTACCAGGACGGCACGCTGACGTTCACGGTGGTTCCCGAGCCCTCGACCTACGCCGCGATCCTCGGCGTCATGACGCTGGGCGTCGTGATGATCCGTCGTCGTCGCAACTCGGCCGAGCTGGCTGATGTCGCCTGAGCGATTGTTGGTTAGGTTAACAGCTAGAAGTTAGAAGGCCGGTGGCCGCTCACGGGAGCGACCACCGGTTCTTTTTTTTGGCGGGAAGGGGAATGCCGGCGCCCCCGCCGCGTTATGGAACGAGTGGGAGCGCATTGCCCCCAACGGGTTGGATCGGCCGGTGCCCAAACCAACGGGTTGAGGGCAACCCGTTCCCCCATTCACCACCTGAATCTGGCTGAAACCGCCGTGCGGGCCGGAACCCGGCCGCGGCGTTTGTTAAGAATGGATGACGGGCGCGGATGCGGCTTTCCAGCTGGTTGGTCCGTGCCATAACAACGGACGCTAACCCAAAGGAGAAAATCACTCCGGCGGAGCCAGACCACCCCCTGATCCCGATCCAACCCATGAAATCCCTGACCGCACTCGTGCTCGCGTTAACCCTCAGCGTGGCGGCTCACGCTGCGCCCAGCCAGCAGTCGTTCGCGGAGCTGCTGAAACTGACCGCCACGCAGGCCAAACTCGACGCTCTGGCCTGGAACATCGACCGCCAGTTGAAGGACGCATTCTACCTGGAGTTGGTCAATCACGCCACCTCGCCGGCCATCGAGTACACGGTGTCGTTCCGGAAAAAAGTGCAGGAGAACTTTCGAAACGAGATCACGGTGGAGTATCTGGCCGGCGCCTACGTCCAGGGAAACGACGCGGGATGGACGCAGGAGGAAGTGGACGCGCTCCTCGCGCTGGCGGAAAAGCCGGCCGGCCGGACCGCCTTGGCGAAGCTGGTCGGCACCGGCCGGAGCATCGAGCTGCTCGCCGGGAACCGCATCGCAACCTTCCGGCAGCAGCCCGCGCAAAGCCTGCCACGCGCGATGAAGGAAGTGCTGGAGATCAATGCCAAGGCGCTGGCGGCGGAGAAGGCGCAGGCCGCTGTGACCACGTTGCCGGACGGCAAAGCCGTTGCGACGCTGCCGCCTCCGGCCGAGTCACCGAAGTCGAAATGAAGGGGTAATTTTTTTGGGGCCTATTTGGTTCGGACCGGTGGGCCGGGTGAAGGGCCCAAGGTCGGAGCCTGTCGGGGCCCCCCTTCGTTTCAAGGTACGGCTCCAGCTTGAATCGTCAGAAAGGCCTGAAGGTAGGAGGGCACGTCCCGTGCCCGCATTGCGCCCACTGACCAAGGGACCGGTTTCCCGGGCTACGCGGCTCATTTTTACCGGCACCTTTTTTGACTTCCGGCGATGCAAGCAATTGATCGGAAACGCGGTGAATCGAAGACCCGGAATCGGCAATTCATTGTTACATTTCGGCGCACACCGCGACGGAACTTGAAACTTGCCGGCGCGGTTCATGTTCTCTTTTGCGCGCTATTTCTGCGCTGTTCGAACGCCTCCCACCCTTTGCCTACGGCCCACTCTTTCATGTTTTTTTGTCGTCCATTTTCTGCCGGTTTTGCGCGCCCTCCGGGTGCGCGGGGCGGAAGGTGGCGCACCCTGCCGGCCATGGTGATGGCCTTGGGGGTGGGTCTGACGGCAATCCGGGCCGAGCCGGCCGCGACGGGTCCGGAAACGTATTTCATCCGGGAGTACCGGATCGAGGGTGCGCACAAATTGTCCCGGCGGAAAATCGAGGAGGCGGTCTATCGTTTCCTCGGACCCGGCCGCACCCAGGACGATGTCGAGCAGGCGCGCGCCGCGCTGGAGCAGGCGTACGCGGCCTCGGGCCTCCAGACGGCCGCCGTCCAAATCCCGCCCCAGCAGGTAACGCACGGCGTGGTGCACCTGCAGGTGGTCGAGCGCACGGTCGGCCGCCTGCGCGTTCGCGGCGCGCGCTACTCGTCCCCGGCCAAGATCAAATCCATGGCGCCCTCCCTCGCCGAGGGCCGCGTGATCGACTTCACGGCAGTGCCCCAGGACATCATCGCGCTGAACCAGTCGCCCGACCGGCAGGTGACGCCCTCGCTCCGCGCGGGCGTCGAGCCCGACACGGTGGACGTCGACCTCGAGGTGAAGGAAAAGGCGCCGGTGCATGCGAGCGTGGAGCTGAACAACCGACACGGCGCGAACACCACGCCCCTCCGGTTGAATGCCTCCGTGAGTGACAACAACCTCGGGCAGACCGGCCACGGCCTCGGCCTCAGTTTTCAAACGTCGCCGCAAAACACCAGCGAGGTGAAGGTGTTCTCCGGCTACTACCTCGCGCGCTTCACGCGGCCCGACTGGCTGAACCTCATGGTGCAGGCCACCAAGCAGGACAGCAACGTGTCCACCCTGGGCTCCACGGCCGTGGCGGGGCGCGGCGAGACGGCGGGCCTCCGGGCGCTGTTCACCTTGCCGGCGGAAAAGGAATTCACGCAGTCGGCCAGCGTGGGACTCGACTACAAGCACTTTGACCAGAAGGTCGCGCTCGCCGCCACAGGCACGAGTCCCGCCGCGATCATCCTCACCCCGATCACCTACTATCCGCTGTCGGCCAGTTACGGCGCGACGTGGCAGAAGCCGCACTCCACGACGGAATTCAACGCCGGGCTGGGGTTCAACATCCGCGGGCTGGGCAGCAACTCGGCGCAGTTTGGCGACAACCGCTACAATGCCGACGGCAACTTCCTGATCTTCCACGGCGACCTGTCGCACACGCACGACCTGCCGCACGGCCTGCAGCTCTTCGGCAAGATTCAAGGCCAGATCGCGGACCAGCCGCTGCTGAGCGGCGAGCAGGCGAGCGGCGGCGGCGTGGGCACGGCGCGCGGCTACCTCGAGGCCGAGCAGGTGGGGGACAACGCGCTGTTTGGCACGCTGGAGCTGCGCAGTCCGTCCCTGGCCAACTCGATCGGCGGGAAAAAGGGCGAGTGGCGCGTGTTTGGCTTCACCGACGCGGGCTGGCTGAAGGTCAACGAACCGCTGCCCGGCCAGAAGAACCACTTCGATTTTCTCAGCCTCGGGATTGGCAGCCAGCTGCGTCTGCTGGACCACTTCGAAGGCTCGATCATCGCCGCGCTCCCGCTGCTGGCGCAGGGCCAGACGCCGGCGAACTCCCTGCGCATCCTGTTCCGCGGCGCGCTGGATTACTAACCGCCCCGACCGACCCAACCCCTTCACCGCCCTATTTCCCATGGACACCGTATCCCTCCGAGTCAAAAAAAACCTGCTGAAATTCCTGCTGCTGGGCTGGCTGGCGTGCCTGAGCCTGGCCGCCACCGCGCACGCCGCTTCGTGGTGGAACAGCGAGTGGACCCTGCGCAAGAAGATCACCCTCGACACCACGCCCGCCGGTGCGGGGCTCACCGAGCCCATCGGCACCGTGCCGGTGCTGATCCGGCTGTTCGACGGCAACTTCCGGTTCGCGAGTGCGGCGCAGGACGGGAGCGACCTGCGGTTTTTTGCCGAAGACGGCAAAACCCCGTTGGCCTACCACATCGAAAAATTCGACCCGCTGCTCAATGAGGCCTTTATCTGGGTGAAGGTGCCGGACGTGAAACCCGCGGCGCAGACCACGATCTGGCTGTATTATGGCAACTCGACCGGCAAGGCCCCCAAGGTTGAGGACGCCAAGGGGACCTACGATGACAACACCGCGCTGGTGTATCATTTTGCCGGCCAGCCCGCCGCGGATTCCTCGAGCAACGGCGACTCCGCGCAGAACCCGGGGCTGGCCGCGGAGGGCTCGCTAATCGGGGCCGGTCTCCGGCTTGACGGGAAGACCACCGTCACGATTCCCAGCTCGGCGCCGCTGTTTTGGACCGAAGGCGCCGCGATGACCTGGTCGGCCTGGGTCAGGTTCGGGCCGCCGCAGCCGCACGCGGTTTTCTTCAGCCGCCGCGACGCGGGCAAATTTTTCCTCCTGGGCGCGGACAATGGCGTGCCGTTCACCGAGGCGACCTACCAAGGCGGCACGGTGCGGAGTCCGGCGGGCGCGCCGGTCGCCGCCAACAGCTGGCACCATCTCGCGGTGATCGCGACGGGGGAACACGTCACGCTTTACCTGGACGGCGAGCCGTATGCGGTGATGCAGGCGCCGCTGCCGGGCTTGAACGGCCCGGCGGTGCTGGGCGGCGACGGGGTGGGGGGACTGATGTCCACGACCGGCGGCGCGTTCAGTGGCGAAATGGATGAGCTGGAAATTTCCAAGATCGCGCGCCCGGTCGGCGCGCTGAAATTCGCCGCTCTCAACCAGGGTCGGGACAGTGCGGCGAAAGTCCTGACGGTGGGTGAAGACGACCAGGAGACGAGCTGGCTGAGTGCGCTCAAGACCGGCTATTTCGGGGTGATCATCGGGAACCTCAGCGTCGATGGCTGGGTGGTCATCGGCATCCTCGCGATCATGTCCGTCATCAGCTGGGTCGTGATGGTCCGGAAGGCGGCCTACCTGAACCGCATCGGCAAGGGCAATGTCCAGTTTCTCAACGAGTGGAGCCATATCGCCCAGGATCTTTCGGCGATGGACAGCGGCGAATCCGAAGGTGCCAAAAACATGGGTGGCCGGCTCGGTACGGCCGAGCACCGCGCCATGATGAACACCCCGCTGTACCGCATCTATCATATCGGCATCGTCGAAATCCAACACCGCCTGTCGGCCGATCAAACCGGCGCGGACAAGGTGCTCTCCAGCCGCTCCATGCAGGCGATCCGGGCTTCGCTTGACGGCGGCCTGGTGCGCGAAACCCAGCGGCTCAACAGCGCGATGGTACTGCTCACGATCGCGATCTCCGGCGGGCCGTTCCTCGGTTTGCTCGGCACCGTCGTCGGCGTCATGATCACGTTCGCCGCGGTGGCCGCGGCGGGCGAGGTGAACGTCAACGCCATTGCGCCCGGCATCGCCGCCGCACTGCTCGCCACCGTCGCCGGCCTCGGCGTCGCGATCCCCGCGCTGTTCGGGTACAATTACCTGCTCACCCGGATCAAGGTGGTCACGAGCGACATGCACGTGTTCATCGATGAATTCGTCTCGAAGCTGGCCGAGTTTTACTCCGAGCCGGAAGCCTAAGCCCTACCGGAGACCGCCCCATGCAAGTCCAAGGAGAAGACAAGCCCTACGATGACATCAACATCACGCCGATGCTGGACCTGGCGTATGTGTTGCTCGTCATCCTCATCCTGATGTGCACGGCCTCGGTCGCTGGGACGAAAGTGAACCTGCCCAAGGCGAGCAACACGCCCGCACCGTTGTCCAAGCCCAAGACGAAGGCGGTCACCGTCACCAACGACGGAAAATTTTTCCTGGATACCATCCCGGTCACCCTGCCGGAACTCGAGCAGCGCCTCGCGCAGCAAAAGGTCCTCACGCCGGATTTCCCGGTGGTGATCCGCGGCGACAGCCTCACGCAATACCAGTCGGTGATGGATGTGATCGATGTGGTCGGGCGCCTCGGCATCACGCAGGTCGGCCTGGCCACCAAGCCGGCAAAGAAATAACGGCCGCGAACCATGAGCGATTACGACCAGTTTGATTACAGGGAGAAGCAGACCTTCCTCGGGAAGTACGGCTTTGTCATCGGCATCGGGATCGTGGCCGTCGTCGGGGTGACGATGGTCGGCAAGATGTTCACCGGCCACAGCCGCCCGGCGCCGTTGAAGCCGGTGGAAATGGTCATGATCAAGTCACCGCTGCCGCCGCCGCCGCCGCCGCCGCCGCCGCCCCCCCCGGAGAACCAGCCCAAGGAGGAGATGATGGAGCAGACCCCGGTGGACGCGGCGGAAGCCAAGCCGGTGGATGAGCCGTCGCCCTCGCCGGCGATCGGCACCAACATCACGGGCAGCGGCCCGGCGGATGGGTTCGGCCTCGGCGCAAATGGCAAGGGCCTGATGGGCGGCGGCAATCGCGGCGGCGCGGCGGCCAGTCGCTTCGGCTGGTATGCCAACCAGGTCACCCGGTCCATCAGCGACGCCCTCAGCCAGAATCCCCGCACCCGCAGCGCCAGTTTCAACATCAAGGTCCGCATCTGGTCCGACGCCAGCGGCCGCATCACGCGCGCGAAGCTGGCGGAACTCACCGGCGACCCCGTCGTGGATGAGGCGATCAAGCACGAGGTCCTCGACGGCTTCCAACTGAAGGAGCCGCCCCCGGACGGCATGCCGATGCCGATCGTCATGCGGCTGATCGCGCGCCGACCCAATTAAATTTCTCCCTTTCATCCATGAGCTATCATCCAAGAATTTTCTCCTCCCGGCTACCCGCTGTGCTGCTGGCCCTCTGTCTGGGCGCCGGGGTGACCGGGTTCGCCGCCGAGCCAGCCACGGACGCCGCGCCGAACCTGACGGTCAGCCAGATCAACCGGCTCGTCGCGCGCGGGGCGCTCTCGAAAAAAGACGCCGCCGAACTGCTGCTCATGGCGGAGGCCGATGCGGCCGAGGCCCGCGCGAAGGAGGCGATGATGCAGGCCCAACTCGCCCAGGCCGAGGCCGCGCTGGCCCGCGCCAGGGCCCTCGCCGCGCAGGCGGGCCACCTCCGCAATGGTGAAGAGCCGGCGACCAGGTCGGTCGCGGCCCCGGTCGCCACCGTTGCGGTGGTCGCGACGGAGCCGGCCCCCCGGCCCGGCCCCCCGGCCCCGCTCCACGCCCTCCCGATGCTTGCCGCCGCGCCGGTGGAGAACAATGCCGAGTCCACCCCTGCCAGCGAGCCGCCGGACCCCGTCGCCACGATGGCGAACGAGGCCTCGGAACCGGTTGCCACAGCCAGCGAGGCGCCGCCAGAGCCGGCCCCGACCCGCGCGCAGACCATCGCGAGTGAGCCGACGGAAATTCCGCCGCCGGCACCGGTTGTGGCGCAGAAAGCTCCCTCCCGCCGGGCCGCCACGCCGGCCCCGGCTGACGCCACCGAGGAAAAAATTCCGGAAGACACCGTCCGCGTCACGTACGTGCCCGAGATCGTCAAGGAGCAGCTGCGCGAAGAGCTCAAGGCGGACGTCATGGCCCAGGCCCGCGAAGAAAACTGGGCGGCGCCGAACACGATCCCCGACTGGGTGACGCGCTTCCGGCTGTTTGGCGACGTGCGCGTGCGCGGCGAGGGCATCATTTTCCCGGCGGGCAACGACAACACCGGGGCCTTCCCGAATTTCAACGCGATCAACACGGGGGCGCCGTTTGATGTCAGCGGCACCGTCTTCTCGCCGCAGTACGACGTGGACCAGGATCGCAACCGCCTGCGGCTGCGCGCGCGGCTGGGCGCCGCGGTGGACCTGGGCGAGGGCTATTCCGCCGGCCTGCGGTTGGCCACCGGGGAGAACAATTCCCCGGTGACGCAGAACCAAAGCCTAGGTGCGGCCGGCGCGGGGCAGGGCGGCAATTTCAGCAAGTACGCCCTCTGGCTGGACCGGGGCTTCCTGAAGTACGAAGTCGGCGGCCTGCCGGACCAGGATCTGGCCTTCACCTTCGGCCGGTTCGACAACCCGTTTTTCGCCACGAACATGATCTGGGCGGACGACATCGGCTTTGACGGCTTCGCCACGCAGGGGAAATTTCCGGTCAGCGAGGATATCACGCCGTTTTTCGTGGTGGGCGCGTTCCCGGTCTTCAACACGGACCTCAACTTTGCGACGAACCAGCCGGCCAAGTTCAAGAGCAACGACAAGTGGCTCTACGCCGCGCAGCTCGGGGTCACGCTGGAGTTCAGCAAGGATTTCAGCCTGAAGCTGGGCGGCTCCTACTACTATTTCCAGAACATCGAGGGCAAACGCTCGACGCCGTACACGCCGCTCACCGCGGTGGATGCGGGCGACACCGACAGCAGCCGCCCGGCCTTTGCGCAACGGGGCAACACGTACATGGCGCTGCGCGACATCATCCCGGGCCCGCTGAACAACAACGGCACAACCAACCAATACCAGTATTTCGGGCTGGCCTCGAAATTCCAGGAACTGGCGTTGGACGGCCGCTTGGATTACAATGCCTTCGAGCCTTTCCAGGTTTCCCTGGTCGGGGAATGGGTGAAAAACCGCTCGTTCAACCGCGCGGCCATTGCCGCCAAAGCGGTCAACAACTTGGGCGTGGCCACCGGCGCCACCGGGGCTTTCCTCGGCAGCGACACGGCCTGGATGGTCGGCGCGACGTTCGGCAAACCCTCGCTCGGCGAACGCTGGGATTGGAATGTCAGCCTCGGTTACCGGAAGGTCGGTTCCGACGCCTTGGTGGATGGCTTCAATGATTCCGATTTCGGCGGCGGCGGCACCAACCTCAAGGGTTACACCTTTGGGGCAAACCTGGCGCTGTCGGCCCGGACCTGGATCGGCCTCCGCTGGCTGAGCGCCACCGCCATCGCGGGTCCGGCTTTCAAGGCCGACCTCATTCAACTGGATTTCAACGGCAAGTTCTGACCCTCCCATGAAAATCACCTCCATTGCCGCCCTGGTTCTTTGCACCGTGCTGCCGGCCGCTTGGCTGGCTGCCGCCGAGCCGGCGAATCCCGAGCTGGACCGCATGCGTGCGGCCTTGCGTGACACGACCGCGCAGCTGCGCAGCAGCCAGGCCGAGCTCGCCGGCCTGCAGGCCACGCAGGCGGCCATTACCGACGAGAAGAAAACCCTCGCTGAAAAATACGATGCCTTGAAAAAGCAAATCGTGGCCGACCGGACGGTCACCGACAAGACTGTGACCACGCTCAACGCAGAGTTGGCCGAGCAAAAGGCGGCGGCTGCGCGGCTCACGGAAGCCTGGGAAAAGTCCAAGACCACGGGGGCCAAGGCGGCGGAGGCCGCCCGGGCGGCGGAAACGGAGGTCGCCAGGTTGAAAGCCGAGGCCATCGTCCGGGACCGACGGTCGGCTGACCTGCAGGCGAAGAACCTGGCGCTGTACCTGACGGGCAACGAGATCCTGACCCGTTACGAGGAGTTCAGTTTCGGCAATGCCCTGAAGGCGAAGGAACCCTTCGTCGGGCTGAGCCGCACCAAGCTTGAGAACCTGGTCCAGGATTACCAGGACAAGCTGCTCGACCAAAGGGCCAAGCCGTGAAGCGCTTCCCCGCTGAACCGTCCTTCCCCCCGGAACCCCGGCCGCTTCGCCGGGCCGGGAGCGCTCGCTAACCGATCAGCCTCCCCCGGCCCGCGCCACTGGAGTTCAACCGGTCATGACTGGAAAATCGTATTCATCAATGACGGCGCCGTGGGCCCGGTGGCGGCGCGTCCGCGCGGTGGCCTCGGTGGCGCTGAGCACGGTGCTGGCGGTGGGCAATGTGCAGGCCGGAGACCTGCTCAGAAGGGGAGCGACCGCGGCCGAAACCATGACCGCGGCCGCAGCCACGGCGGGCAACGGCACCGCGGTGACCACGGCCCCCGCGATGCTGGGCAACTCGGACCGGCTCGCGCGGACCACCCAGGCGCTGACGGCCGTGCAGCAGATGCAAAACGCCGCCCGCAACCTGGCGATCGCCGGATCAAACAGCCTGCGCGCCGGCCTGCCGGCAGTGCCGGTGAACAGTTATCTGCAGGCCAACGGCCTCATGCCGGCCAGCGGGACGAACAAGCTCTGGGTCGGAGCCAATTCGCCGGTGCCGACGACGCTGACCACCGGGAGCACGACGACCACCAGCGTGACCATCGCGCAGACGCAGCAGCAGGCCCTGCTGACGTGGGATACCTTCAACATTGGCAAAAACACCACGCTGACCTTCGACCAAGGCGCCGGGAGCACGAACGTCGGCCAATGGATTGCCTTCAACTACGTCCGGGATGTCACGGGCAACCCCACGCAAATCCTGGGCACGATGAAGACCATCGGCGCGCCGGACGCCGCGGGGAAAGCCACGGTGGGCGGGCAGGTCTACGTGATGAATTCGAACGGGATCATCTTCGGCGGATCCTCGCAGGTGAATAGCCATGGGCTCGTCGCCTCGTCCCTGCCGATCAATTACAACCTGATCCAGCGCGGCCTGTTGAACAATCCCGCCGCCCAGTTCCAATTCTCCGCCCTAGCCCTGCCGGCGGGCATCAAGGGGCCCACGCCGGCCTTCGACCCCGGCGTGGCCGTGGATGGCATTGCCCCGGTGCAAACCGCGCTCACGACCGGTGGCAGCTACGGCGATGTGGTGGTGCAACCCGGCGCGCTGCTCACGGCGCCGACCTCGGCGGATCACGTGGGCGGCCGCATCGCCCTCATCGGCGCCAATGTGACCAATGCGGGCGCGATCTCGACCGCGGATGGCCAGACGATTCTCGCGGCGGGCCTGCAAGTCGGCCTGGCTCCGCATAATTCCGCTGATCCCACGCTGCGCGGCCTTGACGTCTTTGTCGGCGCCGTGACCGATCCGGGTTCGAGCGGCACCTACGCCGTGGGTACGGTGACGAATGACCGGAAGGTTAACAGCGATGGCACGGTTGATACCGGGTTGATTTCCGCGCCGCGGGCCAGCATCACGCTCACCGGTCAGGCGGTCAATCAACTGGGGTTTATCGACGGCAGCACGTCGGTGGCCTACAACGGCCGGGTGGACCTGATCGCGGGCTTTAATGCCATCGCGAATCCCCGCTATGATCCCAGCTTGAGCGCCACGGCCGACTTTACCCTGGGCCAGCCTTTTTTCTACCAGTCGAACATTGGAAACGATATCTCGGCCGGGGCGGTGGCCAACTCGGGCCAAGTGACGCTGGGCCCGGACAGCCTTCTACGGATTGTTCCCGAGGCCGGGAGCACGGAACGGGTGACGGGCGACCTCGCGCTTCCGTCGCAGGTCAACATCCAAGGCCAGTCCGTCTACCTGGGCAAAAATTCCCTGGTCCTCGCGCCGGGCGCGGCGGTGCCGCTCGCCAAGGCTTATGCTTTCGATGGTCGGGCGCTGGAAGCGGGGGTGAACATCCGGGCCGGACGATGGTTCAACCCCGGGGATCCCCGGTACAATTTTGTTCAGGCCGATGATGCGCAGCAGATCTATCTCGACCAAGGGGCGACGGTGGATGTGGCCGGGCTGTTCGGCGTGGAGGCTGACGTGACCGAGAACATTGTGGCCGTGGAATTGCGCGGCTCGGAGTTCGCCGATTCACCCCTGCAGCGAGACGGGCCGTTGCGCGGTCAGACGGTCCTAGTCGATGTGCGGCAGCATGGCGCCTGGGATGCCACCCTGAATGGCGGCCTGGGTGGTTACACCTGGGTCGGCACCCCCCTGGCCAACACCGCGGGTTGGGTAGGTTTGACTACGCACACGGTGGGGGAGCTCAGTGTTAATGGCGGCTCGGTGTCACTCAAGGCCGGTGGCGCCGTGGTGCTGCAAACGGGTTCGGTGGTCGATGTCTCGGGTGGATCCATCAACTATCAGGGTGGGTACACCCAGACGAGCCGGGTGGTGGGCGCGGATGGGCATGTTTACGCGATGGCGAAGGCCACCCCCGACCATCTCTACACGGGGATCTATAATGGCACGACCAGCCAGACGGATCCCAAATGGGGTGTCACCACCACCACGGCCAGCCCGCTGGCTTTCCGGACCTACGAGCCGGGCTATCTCCAAGGGGCCAACGGCGGCAGCCTGGCCATCACTTCGGCGGTGCTGGCGCTTGATGGCACGCTCCACGGTCACACCGTGGCTGGCCCGGGCCAACGGACGCTCTCGCCGGTTTACAAGCCGTCGAGCCCGCCGGATCCGAGCAATCCCTCGGCGATGGGCGTGCCGCACTGGTTGTTGGATGGCCTGAGCCGGCCACTTTCCTCGCAGCTTTCCCTCACCCTCGGGCGGCAGTATCTTTCCGGGGCAGGCAACTTTGTCAGCTATTCGCCCACGCCGGCAAACGTGATGGTGGGTTCCGCCGCCCCGGCCATCCCGGCCGACGCCTACAACGCGGCCGCCAGCTACCTGTTTCCCCAGCAGCGAAACTACGAACTGAACCTGTCGCCGAACCTCGTCAGCAGCACCGGAGCCGGCTTTGGGATTCTCCGCCTTGACAACAGCGAGGACAACGTCGGGGTGAGTCCGGGTTTCGGCAACATCACGATCAAGGCGGGCACGAACCTCGCCCTGACCTCGGGCGGGTGGCTGTCCCTCTCCGCCGGCAACATCACGGTTGAAAATGGCGCCAGCGTGACGGCCAGCGGGGGCTGGCTCGGCTTCAACGCCTATGACATTTCCTCTTCCCAGGCCGAATTGATTGCCTCCGAGCTGCTGCAAGCCAGCGCCACGGTCACCGCCACGCCTTACGACCCGCGGCGCGGCAAGGTGTCAATCGGCGCGGGCGCGGTCCTCAGTACCGCGGGTGGGGTGGTGGACGAACGGATGGCGTCCGGCACCGCGGGCACGCGGCCCTTGGTGACGGGGGGTGGAGGCATTGGAATCAAGGGCAATGACATCCTCCTGAAATCCGGCAGTGCGTTGACCGTCTCCGGCGGGGCCGTAATCAGCAGCTCGGGCAAGACCACCTACAGCGACGCGGGCAGCATCACCCTCAACGCCGGGAAAGCGCTGGCGGTCCAGAATGGTTTTGGGGCGGTGCTGGGTGGCCGGTTGAGCCTGACCGGAGCCAGCTTGGAAGGATATGCCGGGTTGGGCCGGAAGAGCGGGGCGCTCGACCTGCAGGCGCCGTCGATCCAGATCGATGCGTTGCCGGGCGGGCAGACCGCCGCGACCGATGCCGCCTCCGGTGCACTCAAGCTGGGCCCGGGATTTTTCAATGCCGGCGGATTTGCGAGTTTCACGGTCACCGGCCTCGGGGTTGCGACCGGCGTCGAGGGTAGCGTGACCGGGCCGCTCACCGCGTTCTCGATCGCAGCCAACACGACGGTGCAATCCGTGGTGCAAAACTGGGACACCCTTCCCGGTGGTTCGATTTACCTGGCCCCGGCGGGCGTGCGGCAAGCGGCCAGTCTGAATTTCAAAACCGCGGGCCTGTTTGCGGACGTGAATAGCCTACTTCTTGGTAACAGCATCGACTTGGTGCTCGGTGCCGGAGCCGTGCTTGCCGCCGATGCCGGCGGCAGCGTCGCCCTCAGCGGCGGCTCGATTGATCTCCTGGGCCGGATCACCGCCCGGGGCGGGCAGATTGCGGTGACGCAAACCAAAGGGGGGGTGCTCTATACTCCTGGCATTCATCTCGGTCCAGCCAGCGGACTCGATGCCTCCGGCGCCGCGGTTTTCACGCAGGATATGGCGGGTTATCACAAGGCTGATGTGCTCGATGGCGGGAAAATCACGATTGCCGGCAACCTGGTCGCCGAGGCGGGCTCGCAGCTCAATGTGGCCGGTGCGACCGACACCGTTTTGCTGGCGCCGGGGCAACCTGCGGGTGAAGTGGCGAGTGGAGCGGCCGCGGTGATGGTGCCCGTGGTCAAGGACAGCAATGGCGGCACGATTTCGCTCCAGGCCGAACAGTTACTGTTTACGGCCGCCAGCCTCCACGGTACGGCCGGCGGTCCGACGGCCCGGGGCGGGGCCTTGAGTCTTTTTTCCAATCGTTCCGCGTACGATTACGCGGACAGCAGCGGCTTGCTTAAGCCCACGGATCTCGCGCTCAACCTCACTGCCGCCAACCTCGACTTTCTTTATGCGGGACTGGGCGAAGCCGTCACGGACCAGGAGGGTCACAAGTTGGGTGACGTGAAGGGCCTCGGACTCGTGCAATTCGGGGCGGCCAGCTTCAACGGGGGCGGATTCGGTTCGCTGGCGCTGACGGTGGGCCGGGGCGGGCTCCAGGTGCAGGGCGACGTCACGCTCACAGCCAGCCGGCAGATCAGCCTCGCTGACGGGGGAGTGTTGTCCCTGGTCTCTGATTCCCAGGTGTCTCCGGCCGTACCACACACCTTCAGCGTGTCGGCTCCCTACGTGGTGCTGGGCATGCCCTTCCTAGGTCCGCTGCCCGCCTCCGCCACCTTGAATCCGTTTGGCCAGAATGTGGTCGCCACCAACGGAACCGGGATCCTTTCCGTACGGGCTTCCTCGCTGATCGATGCGGGCAATCTTTCCCTCCAGAATACCGGTACGGTCGTGCTCGATGCCACCAATGGGGGAACCACGGGCGGCGCGATCCGCGGCGACGGCACGCTGGCTGCGGCCGGCAACATCACGCTGAAGGCGGGCCAAGTGTATCCTCCGACCGCGGTCACCTTCAATGTCATCGCGAATGACTACACGGTGAATTCCACCGTCATTCCCGGGTCGGTCACCCTCCAGTCCTCGGGTGCCTCCTCGTTACGCAACCTGCCCCTGTCGGCTGGAGGGACGCTGAATGTCTTTGCCTCCACCCTCAACCAAGGCGGGGTCCTGCGCGCGCCCCTCGGCTCGATTACCCTCGGGGCCCCGGCCGGCGGCGGCACGAATCCCCTTTCCGCCCAGAACCTGCCGGTCACCTCCAGCCTGATCCTCCAGCCCGGCAGCGTGACCTCGGTCTCCGCCATCGACCCGGTCACCGGGAAGCCGGTGACCATCCCCTACGGTATCACGGTCAACGGCGATACCTGGATCGATCCGACCGGCGCGGACATCACCAACGTGGGGCCCAACGCCAAGAACATCACCCTGACATCCGACCGCATTGATTTTCAAACGGGTGCGACCCCTGCGTCGGTCTCCCGCCTCGACCTCACGGGCGGCGGAGAGCTTTTCGCCTACCAGTTTGTGCCGGGCACCGGCGGCACGGCCGATATTCTGCTCGGCTCCACGGCCCCGGCCTTTGCCATTCTCCCGGGCTATCAGGATCGCTACGCGCCGTACGCGTCCTACGCCGCCAGCACCGATGCGCAAATCAGCCTGGGCTCCGACCCCGGTTACACCAGCGGCAGTGCCAAACTGACCTACATGGTGGGCGATTGCATCCATCTGGAGGGCGGCGGCGACCTGCCGGCGGGTGACTATACCCTGCTGCCCGCCCGTTACGCGCTGCTGCCAGGAGCGTTTCTGGTCACGCCGCGAACGGGCACGACCACCGCGGGAGCGACCACGAGTGTCACGCAGCCCGACGGTTCGGTGGTGGTGACGGGCTACCGGTTCAATGGCCTGGATCCCGCCGGCCAAAACCAGTCCTTGTTCCGGAGCTTTGAAGTCGCGGCGCAGACCGTCGTGCGCAAGCGGGCGCAATACGGCGAGGCCACCGCGAATGTATTTTTCACCGGCGTGGCGGCCAACAATGGCACGGTCGCGCCCCGCCTCCCGGTGGATGCCGGCCAGCTCGCGCTGGTGGCGGGGACCGCCTTGAATCTGCAGGGCACGGTTTTGGCCAAGGCGGGGACGGGCGGCCGGGGCGGCCTCATCGATATCAGCACGTCCGCCGACATCCTGATTGGCAGCCAGGCCGCCCTCGCCGCGCTGGGCACCGGCGGCGCCCCGGGCACGATCCTGCTCGATGCCGCGACCCTGAACGGGTTTGGGGCCGAGAGCCTGCTGATCGGCGGGGTGCGGGCCACCAGTGCGGACGGCACGACCGTGGCGGTGAACACCAACACCATTACCGTGGACAATGCCGGGGTGCCGCTGTCCGGCCCGGATGTGGTCCTGGCCGCCAATGAAAAATTGATCCTCAAGGACGGGGCCGAGGTGGGAAAATCGGGCCTGGCGGCGATCACGGCTGACCCCCTCCGACTCAATGGCTCCCGCGTGCTCGGGAAAATCGGCGACACGCTGACGCTGGCCCGCGGGGGCACGGCCATCAGCCTGCCCAACGGTACGCCCGGCAACGGCCGGCTGACGTCGACCAGTGACGGCATCATCACCCGGGCCGATGGCAGCACCACCGCGTTCATCGCCACCACGGGCGGCACCACCAATGCGTTCGCTGTGCCGGCGGGCAGCACGATCACCCTCACGAATGCCGGCACCCTCACCTTTGCCAGTACCACCGACACCGTGGCCCAATCCATTCCTCTGACCCTGGGTGACGGCGTCCTGTTGCGCGTGGGCAGCGATCCGGCGGCGCAGATGGTCCGCACGGCTGTCGCATCCTCGACCGCGCCGGTCCTCACCGTCGGCGCGGGAGTCAAAATCACCGGGGCGAGCGCCATCCTCGACTCGACCAACGTGACCAACCTGGATCCGACCGTCGTGCTCGCGGCGGGCGCGGTCTCGCTCGACAGCGGCCGGGTCAGCGTGCTGCTGGACCAGCCTGGGGGCTTGCTGACCACGGGCAGCCTGGTGCTTTCCCGCGCGGCGCAGCAATCGCTGCTGGCCTCAGCCTCGTCCCTTTCGCTGCTCAGTTATTCCACCCTCGATTTATATGGGATCGGCACCTTTGGCTCGGCCACGCTCGGCTCCCTCGGGCTGCATGCCGGCGCCATCCGGGGCTATGCCAACAGCTCGGATCCGGCGGCCTCGGTGATCGTGGCGGCGAAGGCCATTCAGCTCGACAACAGCGGCAATGGGGCGTCCCCGGCGGCGGGCAGCCCGACGGGTGCGCTGGTCCTGAATACCGGCACGCTGAGTCTCGGCTCCAACCAGCTGGAAATCCAAAACTATGCCGCCGTGGTCATGAATGCGACCGGTGGCGTGCTGGCCGGTGATGCCGGCAAGCTGAGCACGAAGAGTGGCGGGCTGAACGTGGCGGGCGGGGATTTGTCGATCAAGACGCCGCTGGTCGCCGGGGCTGCGGGCACCAGCCAGACGATTGCCGCCGCGGGAAAACTTTCCCTGCTTTCGACGACGGGGACCGCGACCATGACCCCCGGGCTGGCCGCCAACCTGAGTCTCGCGGGTGCCGCGGTGGAGATCACCACGAAGGTCGAACTCCCCAGTGGCACGGTGAGCGTGGAGGCCCGGACGGGCGACCTGACCGTCACCGGCGGCTCACTCGATGTCAGCGGCACGGCGCAGCATTTCATTGATGTCATGCGGTACACCGACGGCGGACAGATCAACCTAGCGGCGGGTGTGGGCAACCTGACGATTGCGGGTACGGGCAAAATCTCAGTGGCGGCGGCCGCAGGGGGCGGCTCGGCGGGCTCGCTGGCGATCAGTGCTCCCGCCGGCACGTTCTCCGTGGTGACCGGGGCGTTAAATGGATCCGCCGACAAGGGTCAATCCGGCGGCAGCTTCAGCCTCGATACGAAGACCATCCCCGGCTCCGATCCCGCGGCCAGTCACCTCGCCACGCTGGACCAGGCATTGGCGGACGGCGGCTTTACGCGGTCGGTCGCCATGCGCGTGCGGGAAGGCGATGTGGTGGCCGATGGCAGCGTGCGCGCCCATGACATCGCCCTCGCGGCGGACCACGGCACGATCACGGTTACCGGCACCCTCGATGCCTCGGGCCTGCTGGGTTCATCGCGCGCGGCTCCCCTGGGTGGGACGATCGATGCCGCGGATCCCACCGGCGGAAACATTGATTTGGCGGCCTCGGGCAGCGTGGTCATCGCGCCCGGCGCGTGGTTGACCGCCGCGGGTTATGTCTACGATAACGCGGGGAAGGGCGGGGCCATCTCGCTCTCCGCCGGCGGTTACACGTATCGGGGCGGGGCGGGCCAGAGCGACCCCACCGGCGTCGTCAACCTCCAGTCGGGTTCACGGATCGATTTGGGGGTCGCGAATCAGTTTACGGCCGAGGATCTCGCGCTCTTACCCGGAGTCACCCCGCCCGCCAGCACCCGCGCCGATCTCTTTGCGGGCACGCTGCACCTGCGGGAATCGCAGACCGCATTTGGCACCGGGACGCAATTCAGTGCCATCGGCGGCTCCGTCAACAACGCCTCGGGCATCGTGCTCGAGGGCTTCCAGGTTTTCGACCTCACGGGCACGACCGGGACCGTTTCGACCAGCGGGTCGGTTACCAGCATCGGCTCGGGCGGACTCATCGACCGGACCGTGGAGAATGCCGTCAAGGCCACCGGCACGGCCTTTCTCGGCGCCGTCAATCCTGCGCTGCTCAGCAACGCCCTGTTCCACGTCCAGCCCGGGGCGGAGATCGTGAACAACGCGGCGGTCAGCACCACGATCACCCGCAATTTCATCACGCTCACCAGTAGCGCGACGGCGTCGCGCAGCCTGGTGAATTTCAATTTGAAACCCGGCAGCGGCGTTTTCACGACCACGCTGATTCCCGGGGGCCTGCCCGCGGGGCTGACGCTGAAGACGACCACGGGCCGGCAGTTCACCCTCACCACGGCTGACGGCGTCACGTCCGGGGTGATCACGGCCGCCAGCACCACCACCATCGCCTCGGCTTCCGCCACCAACCCTGTAGTCGCGATTAACTTCCGCAATACCGGCAGCACCGCGCTCTCGACCCAGCTCAACTTCAATACCGGCACCACGCCCCTGACCGTTGCTTTTGATCCCGGCACAACGATTAGCTCGAGCAGTTTTTCCGGCCGGTACTCCGGCAGTACGGGCGACCTGGTTCTGGCCAACACGTGGGACCTCTCGTCTTATCGATTTGGCTCACGCGTCGAGCCCGGCAACCTGACGGTGCGGGCGAAGGGCAACCTGATCCTCGGTTTCGACGCCAGCCTGAGCGATGGCTTTGATCCGGCGAACGCAATCGACCTCAACAATCCCTTGTGGACGGCGAAGTTGATGACCGGACCCTCCTGGTCCTATCGCCTGGCCGCCGGTGCGGACTACAGCGCGGCCGATTCCCGGGCGGTCCAGAGGCTGGGCACCCTGACTGCGAACTCCGGCTCCTTGCTGCTCGGACTGGGCGGGCTGAAGCTGCCGACCGCGACGGGCAGCTTGGTCACGCGCGCGTCCGTAATCCCGCGGTATTTCCAAACCATCCGCACCGGCACCGGCAACATTGCCATTTCCGCCGGCCGGGACGTGCAGTTGCTGAATCCGCTGGCTGCCATCTACACCGCCGGTCGCCAGGCCGATGCGCTCGATGGGTTTGATCTTCCAGTGCTGGACTCCACCGACGATCAGAAGAATGCCTCCATGCCATACTATTCCGCCAGCTATGGCCTCGCGGGGGGTAACCTCACCATCCAGGCGCAAAACGACATCGCCCGGTATGTGCAGAACGGGGTGAATCTCACGGCGGATTCCAGCCGGGAGCTCCCCAGCAACTGGCTGTACCGCCGCGGCAATGTGGGGGCGGACGGAAAATTTGTCGCCTTCGACGGCTCGGCGCCTTCCGCGGAAGTCCAATCCACTTCCTGGTGGATTGATTTCAGCAATTTCTTCTCCGATGTCGGGTCATTGGGGGGAGGCAATGTGGCGCTCACGGCCGGTCGCAATATCAGCAATGTCAGCGCCGCGGCCGCCACCAATGCCCGGATGCCCGGCCGGGACGCCGCCGGGCAGGCCGTGGGTCCTGAGGCCGCAAAGCTCGTGGAACTGGGGGGCGGCAATGTGGCGGTGCAGGCTGGGGTGAACATCGATGGCGGCATTTATTATGTCGAACGGGGCGACGCCACCCTGCGCGCCGGCGGGGACGTAAAATCCAATACCACCCGCGCGGCGTTCCGGTCCGGGTCCGTGACCAACCCGGTCACCTGGCTGCCCACGACCTTCTTCCTCGGCAAGGGCCGGATTGATGTCGCGGCCGGTGGTGATATCCGGCTCGGCGCGGTGGCCAATCCGTTCTGGCAGCCGCAGGGCGCGGGCAACCGACTGTATGAGGCGAGTTATTTTTCAACTTTCGACCCCAATGACGAGGTGAACGTGGTTTCCCTGCGCGGTACCATCACACTGCAGGTCAGGCCTAATGGGACCACCGCCGCCTCGTTGACGGCCTGGTATTCCAGCAACATGACCGCGGCGAGCAATGTCACCGCCGCTTCCCAGCCTTGGCTGCTGCTGGGACCGAGTAAGCAAGGCGTAACCGGCGGCACCCCCGTCCAGGATTTCCTGACCGTGGCCAGCGTATTGCCTGCCACATTTCGTGCCGCTGCTTTTGCCGGCGATGTGGACGTCGTAGGGCGGCTTACCCTGGCTCCGGCTCCGGCCGGCTCGCTTGATTTGTTGGCGTCCGGCGACATCAACGGCCTGAGGGTCAATGGCATTTCGGGCGGCGTACCCGATTGGGGCTCGGCGGTCCTGACCATTTCCGATGCTGATCCCACCCGCTTGCCCGGCGTCATCACTCCCATCGCCAATGCTGTTTATACTCAGGTCAATCCAAGCACGACCAGGATCCTGGCCCAAGTTGACGCCCTTTTCGCCGAGTCGGGCCGGAATAATTTCAGCCTGGAGGAGAAGCTCGCCCTGCACGGCCAGACGGCCGACGGCACGCCGCTGCATTACAACGACCCCGAGCCGGTGCACCTCTATGCCGTCGGGGGCGATCTTTCCGGGTTCACCCTATATTCGGCGAAGCGGGCCCAGGTCATGGCCGGCGGTGACCTCGCCGATATTGCGTTCTATATCCAGAATCTTCGCCCGGAGGATACCACGCTCATCGCGGCGGGTCGCGACATCATTGCCTACAATCCCGCTTCGGCCTTGCGGATCGCAACCCAACAACCCGGCAACAGTCTCGTGGGGGCGGTCGGCCAGACTGGCCCCGGCAGCGGTACGCCCACGACAGGGGACATTCAGCTGGCCGGTCCCGGCACGCTGCAGGTGCTGGCGGGGCGGAATCTTAACCTCGGCAGCGGCAGCAATGCCACCAAGGACGGCACGGCGGCGGGCCTCACAAGTGTCGGCGCCACCCGCAACCCCTACCTGCCCCAGAATTCGGGCGCCGATATCACTGCGCTGGCGGGAGTGGGCAGCATTTATACGCCGGAAGCGGCGGCTGCCGGGCTGACGCCCGGACTGGCGACCACCAAGCTGCAATTCCCGGCTTTCATTGCGCAATTCCTCAACCCGGCGACTGCCGGAGCCGAGGCGGACCGCTATTTGCCCGTACTTGGTTCGCTCATGGGCCTGACCGGCGCCGACCCCGCCCTGATCTGGGGTGCCTTCGGTTTTGTCTCGGGCCGGCCGCTGACGGAAAAGCAAGCCGCCCTGGCCTTGACCATTTTCACCCGGGTGCTGCGCGATGCCGCCCGCGACCGGAACAATCCCGACAGCTCGGAATTTGGCACCTACACCAACGGCTTTGCCGCAATCACGGCGCTATTCCCGGGCAGTCCGCAACCCACGGATGAGGATCTTAAGTCCACGGCTCCGGTGGTCCGGCCCGCCGGACCGTGGGCCGGCAAACTCTCCCTCTCCACCCGGGAAATCAAAACCTTCGAGGGTGGGGCGATTTCCCTGCTGGTTCCCGGCGGCGACGTCACGGTGGGCCGCGTGACGGACCCGCAGAAGTCCGACCAGGGCATTCTCACCGAACGCGGCGGCGCCATCTCGATCTTTGCCGCCGACAATGTGAATGTGGGTACCTCCCGTATTTTCACCCTGCGGGGCGGCAACGAAGTCATCTGGTCCACCTGGGGCAATATCGCGGCGGGCAGCGGCTCCAAGACCGTCTTTTCGGCGCCGCCGACCCGCGTGCTGATCGATCCACAGAGTGGCGACGTCCAGAACGATCTCGCAGGCTTGGCGACAGGCAGCGGCATCGGTGTGCTGGCGACGCTGGCCGGGGTGAAACCCGGTGACGTTGATCTGATTGCCCCGGTCGGAACCATCGATGCTGGCGATGCCGGCATCCGGTCATCGGGCAATCTCAACCTCGCGGCGCGCGTGGTGCTGAATGCCTCCAATATCCAGGTCGGCGGTTCGAGCACGGGTACGCCCCCGCCTCCGCCCACCCCGAACCTGGGCTCGCTGAGTGCGGCCTCCAGTGCGTCAGCGGGGGCTTCCAGCGCGGCCAACGATGTCGCGAAACAGAATTCTTCATCCGGCCAGGTGGCGGAACTGCCTTCCCTCATTTCGGTGGAGGTTCTCGGCTACGGCGGGGGCGCGGGAGAAGAACCGGATCCGGGCGCGGGAGACGACTCCGCGGCGAAAGACCAGGACCGGCGCAAAAAACCGGAAGGGACCCCCTGATGGACCGCCTGCTCTCCGCCGTCGGTCTCGCGCGAGCCGTTACTTTCCAGCGCTTCGGCGCCTGGCGTGCCGGCATGGGTTACGGCCTCGGCTTGCTCCTCGCGGTGCCGGGGGCCGTGGCCGCCAACGGCAGTCTGGCCTCCGTTTCACCCTTCGCGGGAGAGGCCAACGGGGGCACCGGCCCAGCGAATGCCCCGGGCCAGCTCGAGTTACGGGGGGTCATGACGACGCCCAAGGGTACGTTGTTTGCCATTCACGACCCGGCGAAACTATCCGCCAGCACCTGGGTCGGCCTTCACGAGTCTGGGCCGGACTTTGTCGTCCGGGAATATCGGATCGTGGAGGGTGAGGATCGGGTGAAGGTTGATTACCAGGGACGCCAGCTCGTCCTGACGCTCAAAAAGGTCCAGATCGCTGCCGATACGCAACGCAGGCCAGGCTGGGCGTCGGGACCAAGGCCGGCTGGCCTGGATCCCCTCCCGAACCAAAGTTTGGCGGGGCTTCCCACGGCGGACCTGCTTCCCGGGGAAAAAGCGAAGCTGGATATGTTCACTCGTCAGGTGCGGGGCCGTTTGAAGCGCGAAAAAGCGGCCGTGGCTGCAAACACTCCGTCAGCGCAGTCAACGGCCGGGAAGTAGTCCAAACGGTATTTTTTCCAGCCGGCAAGGCGCCGCAAAGGCGGGTGGGGGCGCAGTTTGAATTTTAGCCGATGGTAAGCCCAAAACCGGCCTTCGCGACTTACAAGCTATCGCAGAGGCAATGAATCATGCTTGGCGCGAGCCTTTCATTCCCATCGAGCCCGAGGGGCCCCGGGTGTAGCCGCTTCCTGCCCTTTGGCCCTGCGCTCAAGGCCGGCGATGATTTCCTTGCCTCCCGCAGTCTCGAGCTCAATGCGCTTTTCCATGGCCCCGCGTTTTCTGCCAACGCGGCTTTCATTCTTCCCGCGGTGAGGGCGCCCACGGGGTAGGCGGACAGGTGGGGTTAACAAGCGAACGGCAACGTCGCTTGCCTCTCGGAATCGATGCCCCCTTATCCTCAAATCTCTTTGGCAGATTCTGCGGCGGCAGGATGGGAGAAAATTTTCAGTCGCACCAGCCGCGGCAACAGTCGGCCGATTGCCGGGAGGCCGGCAGTCAATTGGCTCCAGATTGTGCGCCAGGGCGATTACGATGCGGCCCCGCCCGCCGAAACCTGGCCCTCCATCGGGTCGGGGTTAGGGCGGAGAGCCTTCCGCGAGTGCGGATCGGCAAAGCCTCCGGCCTTCACGTGGCAAAGTGAGCAGGCACTCGTTCTGCGCGGCGGGCCTTGTCCATTAAACCGGCATCGGTCCTTCAACCGCCGTACGGCAATGCGCAATTCAAACGGACCCACCACCCAGAGGCGGGATGGGGCCGACCAGCGAAAAATTGAAAGCGAGTAGCAGCCCTTCAGGGGGCGTCAGGGCCGGGTTTGTCGCCGGATCGTTACACCGGCGGCTTGCGGGGAGACATCAGACATTCCAATTATTGGACTAAATAGAATCTGAACACCCTACTGATTAATGCTATTATTGTCTCTGGCCCCCATTCCCCATGAAACTACGCCACATCCTCGCTTCCTTCGCGACGGCGGTCTTTTCCCTCCCGCTCGCTGCCCAGACGGTCAACCTCACGTTTCAGGACATCACGCCCACCAATCCGATCACTTGGAACTACATACCAGACTCCCTGGCGAAAAACACTTTTGTCGGGCCGCTGCGCTTCACGGACACAGGCGGCGCCAGCCTCTACACGTTTTGCATCGACCTGGCGCAGTACGTGAATTTTGGCGGCAATTATACCTTCCAGTACACGGCAGTGCCGAACGCCCCGATCACATCCAGCATCGGAACGCCCATGGGTGCGACGAAAGCAGACCATCTCAGCCTGCTTTACGGCAGTGTGTTTGGCAGCAATCTTTCCGGTTACACGCCGCTGACAACGCTCAACACCGCGGCCAAGCGGCAGGGGTTCCAGCTGGCGGTCTGGAACATCGTGTTTGATTCCGTGATCGACTGGTCGGTGACGGGCAGTGCCGGCAATTTCTACGTGTCCTCCACCGATGCCGGATCCACGGCGGCGATCGCCCAAGCGAACGCCTAACTCGGTGCCGTCCAAACCGATGTGGCTGGTGGCGGAGGCACGCGGATGGCGCTCATTGCGCTGTCTGACTCTACCGCCCAGCCCGGAATTCAGGACCAGTTGCTTCCCTTGGGCTTCCTGGTGTCGGTCCCTGAACCCGCGAGCTACGCGCTGCTCGCCGGCGGTTTTGCTTTGGCCGGCGTCCTCCTGCTCCGGTGCCGCGAACAAGCGGCATAATGGCTTTCCGCCGCCCAGCGCCTGGCCCCACGAGGCGGGACCGGCGCTGGGCGTTTCCAGGTTCAAGGCCGGCCGGGCCGGCGAAAGCGTTGTGGTCCAGCCGGGGTTTATCCCCGGCATGGTTTACCAGCATGTCAGGGACCGATTATCGCCGCTATCCGCACGTGGAGCGGGTCCGCCTACCTGGATAGTGTCAGCTGGATTGGCTGGTGACCGGAGGCTCGCCGCCCGGATTGTAATACTCCTTAAACAACTTGCTGTTGTTTTCCATGTAATAGTCGCCGGTGATGCCGGTGTTCATGCCATTCATGACGGCCCCGAAGACGGGCACATTGACCGCCAGTAGGCGGCGCGTGCATTGCTGGGCGGCCTTCCGCCTCACGCGGTTGAAATGGATGGTGTAGATGGCGCCATCCATCAGCGGGAGGATGTTCAAGGCGTCGCTCACGGCCCCGAGGGGAGGCGTGTCGAACAGCACCCGGTCGTAGCGCTTGCTCAGTTCCACGACCAGCGTCTCGAATTCCTTGCTGTTGAAGAGTTGGATCGGGTTCTTGGCGCGGCCGCCGGTGGAGATGATATCCAGATACGGGTGGACGTTCTTGACGATGATATCGTCCAGCGCGGAGCCCTGGAGGCAGTAGCTGATGACCCCGGCGGTCGTTAGCAGGCGGAATGAGCGCTCCACGTTGGGCTTCCGCAGGTCGCAGTCGACGATCACGGTGCGCTGGCCCTGGGAGGCAAAGGTCAGGCCAAGATTCGTGGTGATGAAGGACTTTCCCTCCGACGGCAGCGTGCTGGTGACTAGGATTAACCGGGCGTTCCGGCTTTCGTCATTGATGCGCAGATTGGAATACAGGGAGAGGAACGCCTCGACGATCGCCGGGTCGCTCCCGTTGGAAACAATCTGGGCCTTGTCCGGTTGGTCCATCCGCTTCACCTCGGGAATGACGCCGAGCAGGGGCAGGTCCACAAGCGTCTCGACGGCGGAGATGGTCTTGATCCGGTCATCAAGCGTCGCGATCAAAAAAGCAACGCTGAAGCCTGCGACGAGGCCCGCCAGCACGCCTAGGGTGAGGTTGAAAAACACCTTGGGTGAAACTGGATTGCCGGGCTCGTAGGCCCGGTCAATGATGCGGGCGCTTTCCGTTTCAATGCTGCTGGTGACGGAGGTTTCGCGCATCCGGGACATCATGGACTCGAGCAACTGCTCGTTGACCCGGAAATCGCGGTTCAGGTTGTCGTACTCGACCGCGTATTTGTCGATTTCCAGGGACTTGGTTTCCTGATCGGCGAGCGCCTTGCGGGCGCCCTCGTCGGTCTGGACCGCATTCTCATATTCGGCCTTGATGGACTCGGCGGCCGTGGCGAGGGACGCCTGCAACTCCTGCTCCGTCTGGTTGAGCGCGTTCACGGCCTCGATCAGGCGCGGGTGCTTGTCCTTGTACCGGTCGCGCAACTGCGTCACCGAAAGTTTTTGGGTGGTGACCTGAACCAGCAGCTGGCCGACCTTGGCCTGGCTGGTAATGAAGGGGAGTTCGGACAGTGACCGCCCGGCCTTGGTCCACTCCTGCACCTGGTTCCACTTCACCTCGGCTTCCTTCAGGTGCGCATTGGTCTGGGTCCCCATCATGTTCAGCGCCTTCAGCTTCTCCGTCACGATGTCTTTGCTTTGGACCAGCGAGATGAGGTTGCCGCGCTGGCGGAAGGCCAGCAGCGAGTTGGCGATTTCATCCACGCGCTTCCGTTGCTGGTCTGCGCGGTCCTTCAAGTCATCCACCGCCTTAAGCGATTCCTCGACGCGGAGTCGCGAGTTGTACGCGATATATTCGACGGCGATCAGGTTCGCCACCCGGGCCGCGATCTTCGGGTTCGGATGCCGGAACTCGATGGCCGTCATCAGGGAGAGGCGCTGCGGGATGATCTGGCGGTTGTGGTAAATGATGCTGGCGGGACTGGGTGGCTCCCCGGCATGGCTCTTGTAGGGCTCCAGCAGCAATCGCAGTTCGTCGGGGGTCAGGCGATTGGCGACGTTTTGCAGGATCGTGAGGCTTTCGAGCACCTTGATCTGGGTGTTGAAATCCGGTTCGCTGGTGATGTTGGAATCGACCACATCGGCGACCCGCATGACCTGGGAGCCGTGCTTGAGCACCTGCACGGTGACCTGGCCCGCATAGATCGGGGTGGACAGGAAGGTGTAGGCTGAGACTCCGGCGACAATGACCACAAACGCAGCCAGGGCATACCATTTGCGTTCGAGCACCATGACCCACCAACGGCGCAGGTAGTCATTGTCTTCGGGCTCCTCGCCGTCCGTGAAATCGGGATTGACGGGGGCGTAGCTGGACCGGGCATACGGAGAGGGAGGATTCATAAGGGCGAGTTGCGGATTAAAACACCCGTTCGGGAACGAAGATGACATCGCCGTCCTGAATCTGGTAGCGGTTCTTGGCATCACCCGTCACGAGTTGATCGGTGTTGACCGTGTAATTGGCCTGCTGCCCGTTCGGCAGGGTGCGGGTCAGGCTGACATTGGTCCGGTTGGCGAGGCGGGAAAATCCGCCGGCCCGGGCCACGGCGTCGAGCAGGTTGATGACCTTCTCCGGCGGGATGGTGATCGAGCCGGGGGTATTGACCGCGCCAAAAACATTCACGGTGCGCTGGGCATACTCCATGACCGTGAGGTTGATCTGGGGGTTTACCAGATAGCCCTGAGTGTAGAGCTTCGCGATAAACAGCTCCACGTCCCGCACCGTGCGGTTTTTGACGTCCACGGCACCAATCAAGGGCGCGACAATGGTGTTGTCCTGGGAAACCCGCAGTTCCCGGTCCAGGTCCGGTTCCTGGAAGACCTGGATTTTCACCAGGTCCATCGGGCGGAGCTTGTAGCTCGGTAATTTTCCCGACGGCTTGGCGTCGGTGGCGGCCGGCAGCGAGACGGCGGAGGTCAGCCAGGCGGCGGCGAGGGCGAGAAGGAGGGCGGCCGGGCCGGAAGATAGGCGGAGCGTGGGCATGGGAGAGGTCAGCGCCGCCAGTCCAGCATCAGGCTGAGGATGTTGTTGCCAAACTCCGCGCCGGGCAGGTTGGAGAGGTTCCGCCGGTAGGTGTAGCCCGCGGAGAGGCTGAGTGAATAACTGAACACGAAGGTCGCGTCAAAATTGCCCTCCCAATTCCGATCCTGGCGGTCCAGCGTGACCGGACCTCCGCCGGTGTTGATCACGGCCGGCTCATACTGCACCGCGCGATAAGTGGTCCCGGCTGACAGCTGCCATTGCGGCGAGGGATCATTCGAGACTTTGAAGGTGTAGCTGCTGTTCGTGAGCGTTTCGCCCTTGACCCCGGTGCTGAAGTGGCGCGACAGCATCAGGGAGGAACTGGTCTTGGGTGAAATATCGTAGCTCAGGTTGCCATCAAAACCCCAGAGATTTTGCCGTGGCGTGTCGCCGGTTTTGCGCGAGTGGCGGCCGGCGGAAATCTCGCCGGATAGTTTATCCGTGAAATTGCCGCGGGCACCCACGTTGTAGAACAGATCCCGTCCGCTGGGCCCGTCGGGCAACGGCTGGACGCTTTGATAGGTGAAGCCTGTGGAGACGGCGACTTTCGGCGTCGTTTCGTAATAAATCTTCAGGGGAACGGACCACTCCCGGCTGCCGACCAGGGCCGTATTCTCGTATTTCAGCCAATGGAGATCCAATCCACCTTTCACACTGGTCTTGGCCGTCAGGTGGGATTCCGCCCCGGTCGTGATATCCAGCACATTGCTCCGGACGACCGTCTTTTGGCCCAGCGCGGCCACTTCGCGGTTGGCTTGATTCAGTTCCTGATAAGCGGCGTTGCCGTTCACGGCCAGGCCGCTATCATTATAATTGAAGTCCGCCGACCCCGAGCCGAGCGCCTGGTTGTCCGCGGACTTGTGGGCATACTGCAGGAAAGTCTCCTTGTACGCGAGGGAGCCATGGGCGAGGGAGGCGTTGCCGAACTGAAAAGCCATCCCGGGAGTCAGGGAGAAAATCGTGTCACTCACCTCGTCCCTGCTGGTCAAAAAGACGTTGTCATCGTGGCGGGTGCTGAGATTCGCGGTAAAATTTACATTCGTGTTGGAGCCCAGGGACGTCTTCCCCGCGCTGGATTCCGCGGGGGGAAGACTGACGGTCGCCGTCTCGGCCGTCTCGGCCTCCAGTTCCGGTTCGGACCGGGAAGGCGCCGGCGGATATTCGATGGCGGCGATTTCCTCCGGCGGCTTCCTCCGGTGCGCGGTCGGGCTGAATCCCCGGGCGGCGAGGCTGGCGGCGGGAACGGCGCGCGGGTTTTTCGCCGCGGCGAAGGCCGCCGCACGGATTTGACCCGGAGCCGTGTCAATCCGCATCACGGGCGGGGCGAAGGCCGCCGCATTGGCGATCACCTCGGCAAAATGCGGGGCGACCCGGGCCGCGGCCTCCGCGTGGCTCAGCACAAGGGCGAGAATCTCGCCGCGATCCGTTTTGTAGGCGGTCGCCGCGACGACGGCGATGCGGACGGCGGTCGAAATGCGTTTCTCCTTTTTGGCGCGGGAGATCGAAGTGGAATGGGCGATTTCTCCCACCTGGGCGGCCAGTGTGGCCACGGAAGCGGTGGGGCTGGGGGCTCCGGCTTGGTCGCCCGGATTGCGGTCCGACAGATCATCCCGGGCGAAACCGGGCGAGGCCGAGAAGACGGCCAGGAGTAATGTCCCGGCGAAGAAGCGGGACAGGGATGATTGGCCGGTAAAGATCATGGGCTCAGGTCGGGGCGAAGGCTTAAAAGGACGGGCTGACAATGACATCCGACTTGTTTCCACCAAATTCCGAATGCTTAGGCTGGGGAGTATTGGCCGAATCCGGTTTGTCGGCTTGAGTCGAAAACTGGACTGCTTGGTGAACCGTCGCCTCGATCACGGCCTGGAAGCCCGCGATGGCCGCAATGGCCGGAAGGGTCGTGACCGCTTGGAGGATGGCGGCGGCAAAGCGCGGGGCGGCTTGCGTCGCGATGCTGGTCAGCTTCACGGTCAGCTGGAGAATTTCCGCCGGTTCGGTGGTCCCGGCAATGGCATTGCTGATCGCCTGTTGGACTGCCGCCGCGATTAATTTCGCCTTGGTTTTGTCGGGAATATCAGGGTCGGCGGCAATTTGCTTAACTTGATCCGCCAGTTGGGAGGCGGGGGTGGGCGTTCCATTATGCGACGGATCGGAGGGATGATCCTCACCGGAAGGAGCTTCGGCGGCGTGGAGACTCAGGGCGAGGGAGGAAAGCAGCAGCAGCAGCAGGCAGGCAGAGTATGATTTCATGAGGCTGGGGAGTTAAGATTGAAAGGCCATGGAAAGCACGGGGGGTGGGGACTAACTGGACTTGGAGGGTTTTTTCGTTGGCGGGTGGGCCATAGGGATTCGCGGCACCGGCGTCCCCGGTTCCTCCTGCGCTGAACGTTCGGCCGGGCTGTTCTGCTTATCGAGCCGGTCAATCAGATCGAGGACTTCGATGATCTGATAGCCTCGAGGGCTCGGACGGTACCGGGCCGACTTGGGGCGGGTGAGCCGGCGATAGCAAGTGATGAGGCCGTAACGCAACATATTGCGCAGGCGTTCGTTGATGGCCAAGGGAGTGAGCGCCTCCTCGCGCTTACGGATCTCCGCAGGATCGGAGATGCCGTTGGCCAGATGGCGCAAGATGATCACCGACCATTTACGCTTGAGCAGGCTCTCAATAATGGTGGCGGTACCGACATGATATGACGACGGACTCATGGAGCTGATTGAAACGCGAAGGACTTGGTAGTGGACGGTAAGGTAATCGGGCGGTTCCGCGGCAGAGCCGCAGTGTTCTTCCGAATGAAGAACGACCAATCACGTCGCACAAAGGGTAGCAGTCGTTTGTGTCACGGAGGCGGCTCTTGGGTGACGATTCAGAAAACTCCGCCGGCCTGGTCGCGACTGAAGCCATGGTCCGGGACTTGGCGGTGGGTTTCCTCGCCGGAGGCGGCCCGCACGAATGGGCCGCAGACCTCCGTGATTCGTCCGATGCTAAAGGGTTTCGCCACCACCGGGATTTTCCAGCGGGTGATTTGTTCCTCGAGGTGCTGGCCGCCCGGATGCCCAGTCATGAAGACAAAGCGGCGTGCGGTTTCGGGCGATTGCGCGAGGACTTTTCGGTAAAGCTCGGGTCCGTTCATCACCGGCATGCGAATATCCGAAAGCACGAGCGCATATTCCCTGTTTTGCAGCGCCGTCAAAGCCTCCGCCCCGTTGACCGCCACGTCCACCTGGCAACCAAAGCTGGTGCGCATCATTTCCTGCAGGAGGCAGCGCACGACTTCCTCGTCTTCCACGACCAACACCCGTGTCCCTTGGGGCACGGCTCGCAACGCGGGCACGGAGGGGACGGGTTCAGCGCCCGGCGCAAACAATACCGCCGGCGTGTCCGCTTGGGGGAAGGAGACGGTAAAGCGGGCCCCGGCCCCGGCGTCACTCTCCACCGTGATTTCCCCGTGGTTCTGGCTGACGATGCTAAAGCAGATGCTGAGGCCCAAGCCCGACCCTTTTTCGTGTCCCTTGGTGGTGAAGAAGGGATCGAAAATCCGGCTTTGGTTTTCCCTCGGAATCCCGCAGCCATTGTCGGCGACGATCAGGGAGGCGGTCCCCCCGGTGACATGGGTCTCAAGTGAGAGCATCCCCTCCGGCCGGCCTTCGATCGCATGCAGCGCATTCAGCACCAGGTTGATGGCGACCTGTTTCAATTGGGCCGCATCGGCAATGACGCAGACCGGGGACGAATCCAGCAGGGCGCGCACCTGACAGCGCGACTCGCGGATCTGGAACCGCAGCATGCCGATGGTTTCCTCCGCGATCTGGCGCAGATCCACCGCCTGAGGCAAAGGCGCACTGGGCTTCGACAGCTGCAGCAGTTGGCGGATGATATTCACCGCCTCGGCCGTGCTTTTCTTGATGTACCCGGTGTAACGGCGGCTCTCCTCGTTTCCCTCGAGGCTGAGCAGTTCCGCGAACCCCTGCACGGGCGTGAGCTTGTTGTTGAGCTCATGGGCGATGCCCCCGACCAAGGTGTCGAGCAGGGTTTGTTTTTCCTGGCGCAGGACGTTACGCTCCAATAGGCGCTGGTCCGTGATGTCATCCAAGCAGGCGCAGATCTGCCCGGTCTCGTTAATCCAGCCGGTGGAGCAGCGGAACAACCGCGCGCCGCGCGTTGGAATATTGAGGCTGAATTCCCGCGTGGGGGGGCACGGAAATTCCCCGGGAATGGGCGTCCAGCAGCTTGAGGAAAGCGGCCCGGTCCTTCTCGACCACGCAGGCCGCCAGCGAGATGGGTCCGGCGGATTTTTCACTCAGGCCGAGCATCTCGCCCAGCCGGCGGTTGTGCTCGTGGATGCCGCCCTGGACGTCCAGCAGCGCCACGCCCAGGGTGTGCCCCTCGAAGAGCCCGAGATACAGCCCCTGAGACTGACGCATCGCATGGCTGGCGCGGAACAGTTCCAGGTTCTGCTGGCGCAGGATGTCATGCTGCCGGCGCAGTTCCTCGACTTGTTCGGCCACCAGGCGCGATTGCAGCTGCGCGAGTGATTCGACCCGGATCAGCCCGAGTAGCTTCCAGTCGCCATCGACCAGCACGACGTCCTCATAAAATTCCTCACCCTGGCGCGCCATGGCCTGGTCCAGGACTTCCCGCATCGGCGTGCCGGCGGTGATGATCAGGGGATTCGCCACCAACACCGTCTCGACCGGGCGCTGGCTGTTGAGGGCGAAGCCAAAACGCGCGCCCATGATGAAGCCGATCTGGCCGCGGGCGCAGAGCCCGATCACCCGGCCGGCCAGCTGGACCGCCATGAAATCCACCTGCCGGTCGCTGAACGCCCGGTGCGCCTGCTCCAGCAGCGTTCCGCCCGCGAGCATTCCGCGATGATGAATGAGTGACTCGAGCGAGGTCGCCTCTGCGCCTAGGGCCGCCGGGCCATGTGGGGGAAACTCCTGCCGGGTCAATTCGCCGTCCCGGATCGTGTACGCATCAGCCAAGGGAAAAGGAACTGCGGTTTCAGGCATCACAATGAATGAAGGCGGGATTTTCGTCTGCCTCCCCCGGCTGACAACTTCGACAGGTGAAGTTCAGGTGAAATCGCGCTGGCTACGTATCACCCGCCGCGCCCAGCCCGGGTGGCCGTTCCCGAACCTTGGAGCACAGAAACCACGGAGGAGGGCAGGGGCCACGGAACGAATCATCCCCTGCACTCCGTGAGCGACGGGGCTGGGTTCGGTGTCCTCTGGGACCATACCGAACCCCAGCCTCGAACCAAATTTCCATGGGCTCGCGGCCCCGGCCGCGTTCCACTCTTTGTCTTCCCACCCGGCCAAAAGTGTTGGGCAGAAATCCGAAAGTCTGCCCGAATGGGTCAGCCGTGCGGCAATCCACGCTCATTTTCAATCGCGAGATCCTGGTCGGGGAATGCGGTGCGTTGGTGCTGGCGAGCATCGCCGCCCCGGTGGTCTCCCATTTCACAGTAAATTCAGCCGTGATTTCCGCCACCGCCGTGGCTGCCACCTTGGTGGGAGGCGGCCTATCCTGGCTGGCGGCGCGGATTTACGATCGGAAGAAACAAAAAACCTTCAACGCCCAAGCCATTGTCAGTGACATCGGCTATTTTTCGCCGGGGGCGGTCATCCTCGGACTCGGGGTCTATGATCCGGCCATTTATCTGCTCACGCAGCACCTGTTGATGCGGGGCGTGCGCGTCGGGGTGGCCGTGATCATCGGACAGGCGGTGGCTTTTGCCCTGTTCCTTCTCGCGTTGAACGCCTACCGATTCCTGCTCCTCAAAGTCAGAGGCAAGGAACTGTGAGTCCCGCCGCCGCCACCGCGGCCTGCTGGCGCTCGAGCTTGGCCAGCAACCGCCGCAGGGTCTGTTCCTGCTCGGCGGGATCGAGGTCGTATTCTGCCAGCATCCGGCGATAGTCCGGCAGCTTGGCCAGGAACCGCACGAGCTGTTCCCTCGTGACGGTCTCGGAATAGTCCCCCAAGCCGCTGTCGGCCAGGAAATGCGCGTTATGCGTCTGCTCGAACTGCTTTTTGAGCGGGACTCCGAAGTACGGTTTTTTCAGGTAGATTGAATCGGCAATCAGGGAAAAACCAGTCGTGCCAATGATGGCCTTGCAGTCCCGCAAGTCGGGCAGGAAGGTCGGACCCTGACGGCGAAAAATGAGGTTTTGCTCCTCTCCGACCCGGTTGAGGCAGTAGACGATGAAGGATTCATCGATGGATTTCAGGACGGCGATCAGTTCGGGATTCTCCTTCGTCAAATAGACCAGGACATGCGGTCCGCATGTTGGCGTGAGCCGCCGGATCTCCTGTTGGATGATCGGCGCGACCTGATGCATGCGGTCGGGCAGTTGGGTCCGCCGCGTAAAAGACTTCACAATGTACTCCGCTGCCGCGTAGGTCACGACCCGGGTCGCCAGGAGCGAGAGGTGGAAGGCGAAGGCATTGGTTCCCGGCGGCCGCGTCAGGTGGCGCAGTTCGTTCTGATTATCCATGCTGATCAGCGGTTTTCGCAACCGGTGGGCCGCAAAGGTGGTGAAGGGCTCGTAGGCTGTGATGAAGACGTCGGGTTGGAAATCGTTCAACTCCTGCAGCAAGCGGGGTCCGTTTTTGAAAAAAAACGGGAAGATGCGGTAGTGCGCCCGCAGGGTTTTCCACAGCGACAATCCTCGCGGCCCAAAGCAAAGCTGCACGCCCTCGATGCGCGTGGGCTGGAACCGGGCCAGGTTGTTCAGGGCCCGGTCGCCATACGTGAGGATCTTCACGACATGCCCGTCGGCCTGCAAAATCCGGGCAATCTCCAGCGCCTCGAAGACATGACCAAGGCCGTCGCCCGATACACCGTAGACGATTTTCATCTTTGTCTCGGTGCGGCCGCGTGCCGCTCTCGAAGATTTTGAAGGTGATCCGTAGGACGGGTTTTTAGAGTAGAATGAAAAATTGCTGTCATGAATGAAGTTCAGGTTTCAACAAGTACTCGGGGTCGGCAACGCCCGAGCACGCTGTCTATTCATTTTGCGCATTCTTAACCAAGCGCGATGATCCGATTTGGGCGCCGCCGCGAGGGGCTGGCCGAAAATTCCAAGAAGAATGAGCTCGGCCCTATACTCTTTTACCAGTGTAGACCGGCTTTTAGCGACGGTGGGGAGAAAAACGCACTCGGCATTCCGAGACGAATTCCGGGCCAGTGGCTGATGCGATCCCAGTTAAATAAGAGGTCTCCCGGCTGTGGTCACATGACCCCAGGGGGTGTCGCGAAATTTACACCGCTTAAATCTCTCGATCCCCGAAGCCCGATCCGGCTGGCATCTGGCCTGGTTGAGTTAGAACTCTCATTTAATTCGGCTTTCTTTCATCTATACAAGAAGCCCGCTACTGCGGGCTACTGAAACCGCTTAAATAACCCCCCTGGGTTCTTTCTGAAGGAAACTGGCGGAGAGGGAGGGATTCGAACCCCCGGTACCCTTGCGGGCACGCCTGATTTCGAGTCAGGTACGATAGACCACTCTGCCACCTCTCCGGCTCAGGAAGGGCGAAACGTAGGGCGCGGGCGGGAAAACGAAAGCAGAAAAGCTGGCGGCCGTGATGTCCAACTCGTCCGATGAATCGGCCCGATGACAATCGGGCAGGCGGCAAATTTTCGCCCTGCGTTCAGCTTCTCACCGCCAAGACGCTCGGGCATTATCCTCTGCGCTCAGTGTCAGCGGCATGTTCCGTTGCCGGGGCTTGATATCCGAAGTGGATGAGATATAAATGTTAACCAAACAACATGGCTGTGATCCGTTTAGATAAATTTGTTCTGCCAATGTTGTTAATCTGCCTCGCGGGTCCGCTCCGAGGTCAAACTGGCGGCCTCCTCGCCGATCGCCCGACCTTAAATGCGCTCCTGGGTGGCTCAGGATTCACGGAGACCTTCGGGGGTTACTTCCTCGCCCCGGGCACCGCACTGAATACGGGGGCCAGTTCGCTGGATTCCACGTCGATTATAAACTCGCAGGGACCCAACCTGGTCAGCCCGGGCCTGACTTTCACCGGCACAAGTCTCCAATTTGACGCGGCGGGATGGTACAACGCGGTCTCCAGCGAGCTCCTGTTCAATGGAAATACCATGAACATCACTTTTGCCTCGCCCACGATCGCCTTCGGCTTGGATGTGCGGGATTTCGCGGGTTACAGCAGCACCATGACGGTCACGATTTACGCCCCCAATGACACGACCGTGCTCAATATTTACTCAGGCATCAGCCTCAGCAATCCTGCCGTATTCTTTGGCTACCAGGATCCTGGCGGCATCGGCATGGTGACATTGTCGGGCTCCGGATCGTGGAGTCCGATCATAACCAATCTAACCTTTGTTCCCATTCCCGAGCCGGGGACCGATGGGTTGATGGCCGGCGGTCTGGCGATCATGCTGGCGGTTGCCATGCGCAGGCGGAAGTCGGCGGATTGAAAGGTGAAGCGCGTTGCTTGCCCGCCGACGGGGGGCCGCAACGCACCCGGATCGGTCAGTTCCCAAGCGCGCGCGTGAGGCAGCAAAGTGTTTCTCCCTCAGCCGCATGAGCGGGCCTCGGAAGGGATGGTCAGGCTGTCGGCGGTTGGAAGATTCCGCCCGCCCACAAGCAGCCATCGGGGCAAGGTCTTGGCCTGCCCCGATGGGGAGTATCCGGCAAAGGGCGCCAAGCCACCGGGCGACACCGGCCGGGCCGGTAAGGCGAATCCTTGCCGCCTTAGGACCGGGCCGAGACCTGGATTCCGTCGATGATGTCGCGCGCCTTTTTGCGGTTGAGGTCATCCGCGCGGCTGCTGGCGGTAAAGAGGTCGATCAGCCACCAGATTCCACACCCGCCACAGGTGATGTATTTCAGGATGCCGAGCGTGATGTCACCAAGCCAAAAGCGATCATAGCCGAATAAGGCGAGAATGACCGCAGTGCCCCGATCCTTTTTGTCGGAGGCGTATTGCTGGTTGAATATCAGTTTTTGGGTGTCCGTGAGCGATTTGGACATTTCCGCTAGTTCTAGCGGGGAGATTTCAGCCATGGGATGTAGTATTTAACTGGGTTTGGATTTTTCTCGCACCGGCGAGACGAAGGAAAATTTCCCGGGCGACGAGCGCGGTTACGGGCAGAATCAGCCAATTCATGCTGATCGCTTCTTGGACCCGGCCGCGGAGCATGTAAGCCCCGGCCCGGGTAAGCCCGCAGCCAAAACATTCGTGGTGGAAGATGAGCGTCCACAGGCAGGGCAACCCACGGGCTCCATTGCCAGGCTCCACCATCACCCCATACGCGGCCAAGGCAGCCAGACTCAGGACGGACCCAAGATATGGCGCCGAGCGCGAGGCGAAGGTGGTTTCACGGAGCAATTTCATGACAGTAACAGCAAACTCTGGACGTTCTTTTTTAGGCGGCACTCTTCCATTCCTAGGTGGCCTCGTGCCGCGGATTTGATGATTAGCTTTGCGTGCTAAGCCACGTAGGTGGGCGAAGTCCTTGCCACGTTTTTCGGGGAGAAAATTCGTAGTTACTGCAGGGTGTATTACTCCGATTTTCCCCGTCGAACTGCACGGGATTGTTGTGGTGGCTTTGTTCGACTGGTTGGCCTTGGCCGTGACCAAAACGTGCCTGCGCTTAAATCACGTCTGGTGACTTTTACGCTGACCCAACCCCCTTCAGATCTTCCCCTGTCCGCCGCAGCCAATCAGGAGATCGGCGAGAACCGATTCGTCGTGGCCGGCAACGCCGGCGACAGTGCGACGAATGCTCGAAACCGCGGCTGACTCCACCAGAAGTCGAGGGCAAGGCCCGCGCGGCAGGCTGATCCGAGACGATTCGGCGTGAAAAAGGCCCCGGATTTCTCCGGGGCCTTGCATTCAAGCGCGCGTGATGATGCGGGCTATGATTTCGGCGGGTCGACATGCTTGTCGGGCCAGGCAGGGATCGGGGGCAGGGTCTGGCGCTGGGTCTTCAGCTCGGTCACGATCTCGCTGATCGCACGGTCGAGCTGCTGGTCCTCGCCCTTGAATTCCCGCGCGGGGTCGTTGTCCACCACGATGTCGGGATCGACGCCGTGGCCCTCAATGATCCAGCCGGAGCCGTCCTTGGCGTACGGCGCGAACTCGGGCTTCATCAGCGTGCCGCCGTCGGTGAACGGCAGCGAGCCGGCGATGCCGACAACGCCGCCCCACGAACGCTTGCCGACGAGCTTGCCGAGGCCGAGCGTCTTGAAGCGGTAGGGGAAGAGGTCGCCGTCGGAGGCGGAGTACTCGTTCATCAGCGTGAGCTTCGGGCCGACGAGCATGTCGCGGGGATTGGGCGTGGGCGTGCCGTTGCGGCCGACGTTGATCATCACGAGTTCGCGCTGGAGGCGTTCGATGATCATCGGCGAGACGTTGCCGCCGCCGTTGCCGCGCACGTCGACGATCAGGGCTTCCTTGTCGAGCTGCGGGTAGAAACGGCGGACGAACTCGTTCAGGCCCTCGGGGCCCATGTCCGGGATGTGGAGGTAGCCGACCTTGCCGCCGGTCTGTTTCGACACGTAGTCGATGTTCCCCTGCACCCAGTTGTCGTAGTACAGCGGCGACTCATCGCCGATGGGGATGACGGTCACGTCGTGCGCGCCCTCGTCCACGGGCTGGGCATTGACGCGCAGCACGACCTGCTTGCCGACGGTGCCGACGAGTGCGGAGTAGAGGTTCGCGAGGTCGCGGGTGGGCGTGCCGTTGACGGCGAGGAGGTAGTCGCCGTCGTGGACGTTGACGCCGAGCTCGGTGAGGGGTGAGCGGGTCTTGGTCTGCCAATTCTCGCCATGGAGGATTTTGTCGATCCGGTAGGCGCGGCTGGCGGGATCGCGGGAGACCTCCGCGCCGAGGAGGCCGGTCTTGATGCGCGGGGCCTGGGCGCGGTCACCGTCGCCGACGTAGGTGTGGCCGCTGTGGAGCTCGCCGACGAGTTCGCCGAGGAGGTAGGTCAGGTCGTTGCGCGTGGCGACCCAGGGCAGGAGCGCGGCGTATTTGTCATGCTGCGCGGCCCAGCCGACGTTGTGCATATTGGGCGCGTAGTAGAAGTCGCGCATCTGGCGCCAGCTCTCGTCGTAGATCTGTTTCCACTCGGCCGGGAGGTCGAGGCGGAGTTCGAGGCCGGAGAGGTCAAGCTTCGCCTCGGGCTTCAGCTCAATCTTCGCGGCGGGCGTGTCGATGAGCGAATAGTCCTTGCCGAGGCGGAGGAGCAGCTTCTTGCCGTTGGCGGAGAGCTCGAAGCTGTCGAAGTTGCCGAGCTCGGTTTCCTTCTTCGCCTTGAGGTCGTACACCGCGATGACGGATCGCGTTGCCGCGCCGCCGCCGAAACCTTCGCCCCCACCGCCGCCGCCGACGGGGCCGCCGGGGACGCGCCGATAGTAAACCTTGTCGCCGACCATGCGGATCGGGCCGTAGTTCGAGGGGGTGATGGGCAGGCTGATCACGCGATCGGCGAGGCCGTCGGCGTCAATTTTGACCACGACGGCTTTCTTGGCGGCGTCATTCTTCTCGGGCTTTTCCGCGGATTTGTCGTCGGAGGGTTTCTTGTCGTCGTCCTTGGCGATGGCGACCTCGTCACTCTTCGGCGCAAAGGGCGAGACCGTGTCCTTGGCCAGGGCGACCAGGTAGACGCGCTCCATGTTCTGATAGGCGTGGTTCCACTCGGTGTCGGAGTAGATGGGCCGGTAGTCGCGGGCGGAGGCGAAGAGCAGCCATTTGCCGTCGTCACTGAAGGTGGGCCGGCTGGAAGCGTAGGAGCTGTCGGCGACGGTGAGGGTCGACTGGTCGGCGAGGCTGGAGACCATGACCTTCGGCAGGGTGCCGCGCACATTGCGCACCCAGGTGACCCACTGCGAGTCGGGCGACCACGAGTAGTCGAAGATCGGGGCGTCGGGATTTTCCGCGACGAGGCTGACGGCCTTCGTGGCCACGTCCACCCAGCGGAGGCGCTGCTTGCGGTCACCCCAGAGGATCTTCTTCGAGTCGGGTGACCAGGAGAGGTTGAAGTAATACGTGTCGCCGCCGGTGGTGAGCTGCACGGCCGGGCTGCGGCCGTCCTGGGCGCGGACGAAGAGTTCGTTCTCGCCGGTGGCGTCGGAAAGGTAGGCGATCGACTTGCCGTTGGGCGACCACACGGCAGAGCGCTCGTGCACGCCCTGAGTCTGCGTGAGGTTGCGGGTGGGTCCGTCCTTGGCCGGCACGGTGAACACATCGCCGCGGGCGACGACGGTCACGCGCTGGCCGTCGGGGGCGAGGTCGAGGCCCTCGATGAACCGGGAGACATTGACGAGGGCGGGGCGGGTGGAGACGGAGTCCTCGGCGACGGTGATGGCGACGGGGGCGGATTTGTCCGTGGCGAGGTCGAGGCGCCAGACCTGGCCGGCCTGTTCGAAGACGATGGCGCCGGGCCCGATCGACGGGAACTTCACGTCGTATTCCATGAAGTGGGTCAGCTGCTTGGTCTGTTTCGTGGCGAGGTCGTAGCTGAAGAGGTTGGCGCGGGAGGTGCGCTCGGAGACGAAGTAGATTTTGCCGTTGGGCGCCCACATCGGGAAGATGTCCTGGGCGGGGTTGTTGGTGATGTTCTCGAGCGCGCCGGTCTTCAGGTCGAAGATCCAGATATCGTCGGCCATGCCGCCCTTGTACTGCTTCCAGGTGCGGAACTCCCGGAAGACGCGGTTGTAGGCGATTTTGGTGTCATCGGGCGAATAGGAGACGAAGCCGCCGCGCGGCACCGGCAGCTGGGCCGGGACGTCACCGTCAAGGCCGACGGTGTAGAGCTGGCCGATGAACGGGTTGAAGGAGTGCCAGCGTGAGCGGAACACGACCTCGGGCGCGGTGTGCCGCCAGCCCATCACGATGTTGTTGGGCCCCATGCGGTCGCTGAGGTCGTCGCGGTCGAGGGTGGCCGAGACGGTCAGGCGCTTGGGCGGGCCGCCGGCGCCGGGCATGACATAGACCTCGGTGTTACCGTCGTACTGGGCGGTGAAGGCGAGCTGGGCGCCGTCGGTGGAGAAGCGCGGGAAGATGGCGTAACCCGGGCCATCCGTGAGCCGGCGGGCGGTGCCACCCCCGGCGTCGACCGTGTAGAGCTGGCCGGCGTAGGAGAAGACGATGGCCTTGCCGTTGGTGGCGGGAAAGCGGAGCAGCTTGGTGGGGGAGGCAGCGGCCGGGGCTTGGGCGGCGGCGAGTGGGGCTAACAGGCACGCCAGTAGTGCGCACAGCAGACGCGAGGATTTGGGCATGGGAGTTGGGTTGTCTTCCAGTCAGCGGAGAATCCCGCCGCGGCCAGCCCAATTGCCGCGACGGCGAAGTTAAGCCGGCGGCTGATTCGGGAAATTAGTCGAACTCACCGCGCGACGAGGGGCGGCGCCGACCCACCCAAACCGATGAGGGCCGGAAAACTACAGATCGTAATGGCAGGAGACCACCTGGCCTTCGGCGCCGACGGGACGCAGGGCGGGGGTCTCCACCTTGCAGCGCTCGGTGGCGTGCGGGCAGCGGGGATGAAACGGGCAGCCCGGGGGCGGGTGGATGGGCGAGGGCACATCGCCCTGCAGGACGATGCGTTGCTGGCGGCGAGCCGGGTCCGGGACGGGAATGGCGGAGATGAGGGCGCGGGTGTAGGGATGCCGGGGCGCGCGGTAAATCGTCTCGGCGTCGGCGAGTTCGACGATGCGGCCGAGGTACATGATGGCGATGCGGTCGGAGACGTGCTTCACGACCGCGAGGTTGTGCGCGATGAACACGTAGCTCAGGTGCATCTCGCGCTGCAGGTCGAGCATCAGGTTGAGCACCTGGCTCTGGATGGAGACGTCGAGGGCGCTGACCGGCTCGTCGCACACGATGAGCTTGGGCTCGAGGGCGATGGCGCGCGCGATCCCGATGCGCTGGCGCTGGCCGCCGGAAAATTCGAAGGGAAAGCGATCCCCGGCATCCGCGGGCAGGCCGACCTTGGCGAGCAGGTCGCGCACCCGGGCCTTGCGGGAGGCGGCGTTGCCGATCTCGTGGATGACGAGGGGCTCGGCCACGATGTCGCCGACGGTGTGGCGGGAATTCAGGGACTCCACCGGATCCTGGAAGATCATCTGCAGCTGCCGCCGCTGGGCCTTGAGCGCGGCGCCCTTGGCGTGCGCCAGATCCTGCCCCTGAAAGATGATCTGCCCGGCGGTGGGCCGGTGCAGCCGCACCACGCACTTGCCCAAGGTCGACTTGCCGCAACCCGACTCGCCGACGAGGCCCAGGGTTTCACCGGGGGCGACGGTGAGGTTGACGCCGTCCACGGCGCGGCAGCTGTTGTTGGCGCGGAGGAAGACGCCCTCGCGCACGGGAAAGTGCATGGCCAGGTCGCGGATCTCGAGTAGGGGGGCGGGGCGGTCGGCGGGCTTCATGGCTGGAAGGCCGGCAGTTCGCGCCAGCGGTGACAGGCGACCTGGTGATCCGGGGTGACGAAGTCGGCCGGGGGCGGCTGCGCGCAGATGTCGGTGCGGAAAGGGCAACGGTTCTGAAAGCGGCAGCCGGCAGGCATCTGGTTGAGGGGGGGCACCAGGCCCTCGATGACCTTGAGCCGGGTCTTGCGCGGGCGCTCGAGTCGGGGAATGGAGGCTAGCAGGCCGCGGGTGTAGGGATGGCTCGGCGCGGCGAAAATCCGGTCCACCGGGCCCACCTCGGCCACCCGCCCGGCATACATCACGACCACGTCATCGCACATCTCCGCGATCACGCCGAGGTCGTGGGTGATGAGGATGATCGCCATGCCCATCTCATCCTGCAGCGCCTGCATCAGCTCAAGGATCTGGGCCTGGATGGTGACATCAAGGGCGGTGGTGGGTTCGTCGGCGATGACCACCGACGGCTTGCAGGCGAGGGCCATGGCGATGACGACGCGCTGACGCATGCCGCCGGACAGCTGGTGCGGGTACTCGCCGACGCGCACCTCGGGGGAGGGAATGCCCACCTTGGCGAGGATCTCGACGGACATGGCCAGGGCGGCGCGCCGGTCAGTGGTCTTGTGCAGGAGAAAGACCTCGCTCAGTTGCCGGCCGATGGTGTGCAGGGGATTCAGCGCGGTCATCGGCTCCTGGAAGATCATGCCGATCCGGTTGCCACGGATCTTGAGCATCTCTTCCGGCGGCAGCTGGGTGAGGTCCCGGCCCTCGAACAGCACCTGGCCGCCGTCGATGTGCCCCATCGGCCGGGGCAGCAGCTGCATGATGGAAAAAGCCGTGACGCTCTTGCCGCAGCCGGATTCCCCGACGATGCCGAGCGTGCGCCCGCGCCGGACCGAGAAGCCGACCCCATCGACCGCCTTCAGCCGGCCGGAGTCGGTGTCAAAGCTCGTGACCAAGTCACGCACTTCCAGCACCGGGTCGATGGCAGAGAGGGGGGCGTCAGCGGAGGGCACGGGTAAGGGCGGTCAGCGCTGCTGGTATTGGTCCAAGATCTGGATCACCGGGGCGAAGGTCCGGCCGGCCTGGATGGCCGCCTTGGTCTCCTGCTTCGCGTCCTCGTCGATCCAGTAGAGCGAGTATTCGTTGAAGGTGGTGGCCAACTTCACGTTGCCCGCCTTCGGAATGCCCACCCAGCGCCAGATTCCGGTGCGGAGATAGTTGATGTCAAAACCCGGCGAGAACGAGGCGTCGTCGTAGATAAACTGCTCGATCTTGAAGGCCAGCTGCTTCATCTCCGCGATGTTGTCGGACTTGTCGTACGTCTCGATCATCCGGTCGAGCTCGGGATAGGCTATTTCCTGCAGGTTGTTCGTCTGGGTCTTGATCGTGCGGCTGGGATTGACGGACCCGTCCGGCCGGAAGGCGTTGTCATAGGCGTTGGCCGAGTGGTGGGTCTCCCAATAGCGGGGGAACATCTCCGGCGAGACGTTCCAGGCGGAAAATTCGATGTCGTGTTTTTTTTCCTGCGCCTTCTTGAAGGCCGCGGTGTTGTCGAGGACTTCGACGCGCAGTTCGAGGCCGGCCTTGATCGCGTCCTCCTGCAGGATGGTCAGGACATCCTTCAGGTTCTCGTAGCCGGTGGTGACTTGGACCGAGAGGCGGGTGCCCGCCTCGTTGACGAGGATGCCGTCGGGTCCGCGTTTGGTGAAGCCGGCCTTGGCGAAGCTGGCCAGGGCTTGATCCACCGAAAAACTGCGCGCGTGAATGTCCGGGGCGGTGAACTCGCCAAATCCGTCCGCCGAGGTCTGCATGCGCGTCCAGTCGCCGCGCGAGAATTTCCGGATGACGAGATCCCAGTTCAGGGCGTACTGGATGCCCACCCGGATGTCGCGGTTGTCGAGCAGGGGCCGGGTCTCGTTCATCCACAGGCCGTAGGTCGGGTGGGGAATGTCGTTAAAGAATTTGATCTTGTGGATGTAGCCGGCCTGCACCTCGGGCGCGCTGTCGGGCAGCTTGTCGTACCAGTATTCGGCCAGGCTCAGGCCGAAGTAATCAATGTCGCCCTTGCGGAAGGCCTCGAAGGCCTTGGCGTTGTCGCGGATGACTGTCAGCCGGACCCGGTCGGGATTGAAGCGGTGGCGCCAGAATTTCTTGTCCGCGGCCCACCAGTTCTTGACGTGGGTGAGGGTGACCTCGCGGCCCTTGTCGATGTCCGCGGGGCGCACCTGGTAGGGTCCGCTGGTCGGGACGAATCGCCACTGGTAGCGCTCGGGGTAATCGTCGCCCACCTCGGCGTAGAAGTGGGCCGGCGTGGGCTCATTCTCCAGTGCGAGGGCCAGGATGTCCGGCCGGAGTTCCGGGAAGTGCAGGGCGAAGGTGTGGTCGTCGTAGCGGGTGATACCGGTGAATTTCGTGGTGTAGTAATTGTTGTACCACGGCGCCCGGATGTAGGTGGTCCGGTAGAAGAAGATGGCGAAGAGCGAATCATCGCTGGTGATCGGCACGCCGTCGGACCAGCGGGCGGCGGGGTCGAGCTTGATGTACACCGTCTTGGTCGCGCGATCCACGGCCCACTTCTCGGCGACGCCGGGGTAATAGTGGAAGCCGTTTTTCGTCAGGCTGGTGAGGTTGGGATGGCGCCGCGCGTAGTACATGACGTTGTCGTCCAGAATCCAGGCGCGGAAGCTGCCGTTGGAGTCCGGGCCGACCGTGCGCAGCGTGCGGGGAAAGTCCGGGATATAGTAGTTGAGGGTGCCGCCCTTCTTGGCGGCCGGGTCGGCGAACTCGGGGAGTTCGCTGCCGTCCTCCCACGCGAGATTCGCCGGGAGGTCGGCCGGCGTCTTAAAATGGAAGAAATCGGGGTGCGCGGCATAGTAGGCCTTCGCCTCGTCGCGCGCGTCGTGCTTCGCGGCCTGGGTCACGTCCTGCCTGGCGCAGGCGCCCAGGAGGAGGAGGAGGAGGCTCCCGGCCAGCAGCAGTTCGAGGGTGCGGTGGAGATGTTTGGGGCGCAGCATGGGATTATTGGTAAGTGGTGAATTTTTTGGGATCAAAGGCCTCGCGGACGGCCTCGCCGATAAAGGTGACCAGGACGAGGATGAACACGAGGGCGGCGAAGGCGCTGGTGACGATCCAGGGCGCGGTGGTGAGGGTCTGGGTACCCTGCTTGAGCAGTTCACCCATGCTCGGCGTGGGCGGAGGCAGGCCGAAGCCGAGGAAGTCGAGGGCCGTGATCGAGGTGACGGCTGAAGCCACGGTGAACGGCATGAAGGTGACGATCGTGGAGATGGTATTCGGAAGGATGTGGTGGAAAATGATGCGCCCCGGTCCGGCCCCGAGCACCACCGCGGCCGCGGCGTAGTCGCGCGACTTTTCCCGGTAGGTCGCGGTGCGCATGTAATAGGTCATCGAGGTCCACGAGAAGAGCACCAGGATTGCCAGCAACAGCCCGATGCGCGTGCCCACGCCGAAGGTGGAAGGCACGACGGAAAAGAGGATGATGATCATGTAGAGGAACGGGATGTTCGACCACACCTCGATGAGGCGCTGGCCGATGAGATCCACGGCCCCGCCATAGTAGCCCATCAGGCAGCCGATCGTGATGCCCACGAGATAGGTCAGGACCATGAAGCTCAGGGAAAAAAAGATGGCGATGCGGAAGCCGTAGAAGAGACGGGCGAAAACATCCCGGCCGGTGGTGTCGGTACCCAGCCAGTGACCGGGGGGGGCGCCCAGCCACGACGGCGGGGCGGGCTTGAAGACGCCCTCGTAGCTGGTGTTTTCGTTCGGGCCGTAGGGCACCCACGGCATCAGCACCCAGTCGCCCTTGGCCTCGGCGCGAAAGCGGGCCTGCAAAGTGCGGTAGTCGGTTTCGTAAGTGTAATTGAAGCCGAAGGTCGCTCCGGGCAGGTTGGCCCCGTAGGTGGGAAAGTACCAGTGGCCGTTGCTCCGCACCACGAGCGCCCGGTTGTTGACCAGCAGCTCGCCGAGCAGGGACAGCACGATCAGGCCCATCAGCAGCAGGAACGACCAGTAGCCGCGCCGCAGCGAGCGGAAACGGCGGAGTTTGCGGAGGGTGAGGGGATTGAGGGCCATGGCGCGGCGGCGGGTCTAGCGGAAGCGGATCCGGGGATCGATTACGGCGACCAGGACGTCGGAGAGGATGTTGCCCACCAGCAGCAGCAGGCTGGACAGCAAAAAGATGCCCATGACCACTGGATAATCGCGGTCGAAGATCGAGGTCAGGCCCAGCAGGCCGAAGCCGTTGATGTCAAAGATCGTCTCGATCAGGAAAGACCCCGTCACCAGCGCCACGATATTCTGGCCGAACGTGGTCGCGATGGGGATGAGGGAGTTGCGCAGCGCGTGGCGTATCACCGCCTGGCGGAAGGAGGCGCCCTTGGCGACGGCCGTGCGCATGTAGTCGGCGGCCAGGTTGTCCATCAGGTGGTTCTTCATCAGCAGCGTGGTGACGGCAAAGCTGCCGATCAGGTAGCAGGTCAGCGGCAGGGCGGCATGACGGGACAGGTCGGCAATTTTGCCCCAGACGGAGAGGTCCGAAAACCCGTAGCTGGTGAACCCGCCCATCGGGAACCACGGCAGGCGCGCGGCAAAGAGCAGCAACAGCAGCGCCCCGAGCACATAGCCGGGCACGGCATAGCCCATGAAGATGAAAACCGAGCTGGCGTTGTCCAGCAGCGAGCGGTGCCGGACGGCCTTGACGATGCCGAGCGGAATGGAGATCGCATAGGTGATCACCAGCGTGATCAGCCCGTAGAACAGGGAGACCGGGAAACGCTCACGGATGACGTTCCAGACCGGCTCATTGTAGCGATACGAGGTCCCCAAGTCACCGCGCACGATCTTGCCGAGCCAGAGGCCGTAGCTGACCAGCACGGGCTTATCGAGGCCGTAGTAGGCCTTCAACTGCTGGACCTGCTCCTCCGAGATCGCCATGTTCCGGCCCCCGCCGAACGAACCGTGGCCTGAAGCGATGTCCGCCTGCTTCATCTCCATGAGCGCTCGCTCCAGCGGTCCCCCGGGGACCAGCCGCGTGATCAGGAACACGATCAACGTGATGCCCAATAACGTGGGTGGAATCAGCAGGAATCGTCGGATGAAATAGTCCCGCATGGGGGGTGAAACTGAGGTAACCTAGGCCGCCGTCCGAAGACATGCTGCGGAAGGGTGAGGCAAGGTAGGCGAGTCGTGACTGGCGAGCCTAAACGCGCGGCCGGCCTGCCATTGCCCGACGCGCGGGCGTTTCCAGCGCCAGTTAGCCACCGGCGGGCGCGGCCGGCCATCGGCCTTTCGCAATAGCATTGATTGGGGCCCAACTGCGGCGCAAACTTAGGGAAACAGTCCCATAATCCATGAATGTTTCCCTGCGCCTTCTCACCCCAGTCGTTGCCTTGATCCTGCCTGCCGCCTTGCTGGGGCAGGCCCCGGCCAAGCTCGCCAGCTTTGCCGATTTTCAGGCCAGGGCCGCCAAGGCCAACTGCGTGCTGCAGCTGCCCAAGTACCCGCTCACCCCTGACGAGGTCCGGGCCAGCGCCGACCAGGCCATCAAAGCGGCGGATGCCGCGTTGGCCAAGCTCGTCGCGCAGGATCCGGCCAAGCTCACGTTCACCCGCACCATCGCCGACTATGACGCCATCACAGGCGAGGCGGGCATCATCGGCTCGCATGTCTTCACGCTGTCCGAGACTCACCCGGACAAGGCCATGCGTGACGTTGCGCGCGAGGTTTCCGCCAAGTTTCAGGACTGGGGTATCGCCCTCGCCTACCGGGAAGACATCTATCGCGTGCTGAAAGCATACGCCGACACCAAGCCGGTGCTCGACGCCCAGCAGCAGCGGCTGCTGGATTTCACCATGCGCGATTTCCGCCGGGCTGGCCTGGCCCTGCCGGCAGCCGAGCGAAAGCTCGTCGAGGAAAGGCAGAAAGATCTCGCCGCGCTCGTGCAGCAGTTCCAGGTCAATATCAACGAGGCCCGGGCGCCGCTGGACTTCACCGCGGCGGAGCTGGCCGGCGTGCCCCCGAGTTTTCTCGAGAGCCCCGGGGTGAAGCAGCCCGACGGCCGCTACCGGGTGATGGCCAACGTTACCTGGCACGCCATTGCGATCAGCGAGAGCGCGGACAACCCCGAGGTGCGCCATCGCCTGTCGGTGAGCCGTTCCCAGCTGGCCCAGGTGAAAAACACGCCCGTGCTCAGCAAAATCGTCGCCCTGCGTGCCGACATCGCCCAGCGCCTCGGCTATGCCAACTGGGCGGACTACCGCATCGAGACCCGGATGGCCAAGACCGGCGCCACGGCGGTCAAGTTTGAGGAGGACCTGGTGGTCGGCCTGCAGCCGAAATTCGCGGGGGAGTTGGAGACCCTGCGCCTGCTGAAGGCGGCGCACACGGGCAAGGCCGACGCGATGTTGGACCCTTGGGACATCGCCTACTACACCAACCGGCTCAAGAAGGAGAAATACGCCGTCGATACCGAGGCGCTGCGCGTCTACTTTCCGTTCCAGGCAACCCTGCAGGGGATGTTCGCCCTCTACCAAAAGATCTTCAGCCTGAAGTTCACCCAGGTTGAGCCGCCCTACGTGTGGGCGCCGGGCGTCCAGCTCTGGGTGGTCGAGGACGCCACGACCGGGGTGCCGATGGGTTCGTTCTACCTCGACATGTTTCCGCGCGACGGGAAGTACAACCACTTCGCCAATTTTCCCCAGCTGGTCGGACGCGTGCTGCCGGACGGCCGATACGAGCTGCCCCTCGCGGCGCTGGTCTGCAACTTTCCGCCGCCCACCGCCGACAAGCCCTCGCTACTCCAGCACGGTGATGTCGAGACCTTGTTCCATGAGTTCGGACACGTGATGCACCTCGTCATCGGTCGCGCCCGCTATGAGGGCTTGCTGTCGGTGCCGACTGACTTCGTCGAGGCCCCGTCGCAGATGCTGGAGAACTGGGTGTGGGACAAGGCCGTGCTCGACACCTTCGCTGCCGACTACCGCGACCCGGCCAAAAAGATTCCCGCCGAGTCGATTAACGGCCTGGTCGCGGCCCGCCAGGCGACGGAGGGGTTCTTCAACCGCCGGCAACTTTCGATCGGACTGCTCGACCTGGGCCTGCACACGCTCTCCGTGGACGGGGCCTGGCGGGCGGACATCGTGAAGTTGGTGAACGATACTACGGCGCGGGTCTCGCTGGCACCCCCGCCCGACACCTTCTGGGCCGCCTACATCGGGCACCTCGGCCATTACGACGCCGGTTACTACGGCTACCTCTGGGCCAAGGTCATGGCCATCGATATGGCCAGTGTGTTCAAGGCCGCGCCTGGCGGGTTCCTCGACGAGAAGACCGGCCGCCGGTTGCGGGACGAAGTCTACGCCAAGGGCAACACCCGGGACGTGGCGGATTCGGTGGAGGCCTTCCTCGGCCGCCCGCGTTCCAACCAGCCCTTCCTCGAGTACGTCGGCATCAAGAAGTAATCGCCCCCGTCCGCCCGCCGCCGGTAATGTCACCGATTGAGTGACATTACCGGGGAGGCCTGGACGGACTCGAACGGCTTGCGAGCCGGGGCGACCATCGGCGTGGCGTCGTCGAACAGGTTCGCCTCCGTCCCGCCAAGGCGGGACTTCGGCGCGACGAGCCCGCGCGAAAAAACTCAGACACTCTCCAGCAACTTGTAGAGGCGAGCCACCATGGGGGTGGCATCATCCAGGAGGCCGGCGCTGATCAGCGCGTTGTCGAGGATCTGCTCGGCGACGAGCTTCGCCTTGTCCGGCGCCGCGGTGTGCGTCTCGAAGAGGCGCTTCATCACGGCGGCGCGGGGATTGATCTCGAGGTTCACGTGGAGCGCGGGCTCGGCGCCGTCCTTGTTCATGGCCTTCATCATGCGGCGCATGTGGGGGGACATGAACTTGTCGGCGTTGAGGGCGAGGGCGGGCGAGTCGACGAGGCGGTCGCTGGCCTTCACCTCGGCAACGCGGTCGCCGAGCGTGGTCTTGAGCCACTCGGTGAGGGCCTTGGTCTCGGCCTCGCTGAGGGCGCCCTCGGGCTTGGGCAGGTCGGACAGCTTCACGTCGGCATGATCGGCGCCGGCGAGCTTCTTGCCGTCGAACTCGCGGACGTTGCTCATCACGTACTCGTCCACGGCCTCGTAGCAGAAGAGCACCTCGAGGTTGCGGGCCTTGAAGCCCTCGAGGTACGGGCCGCTCTCGATGGCGGCGCGGTTCGGGCCGATGAGGTAGTAAATTTCCTTCTGTTCGCTGCCCATGCGCGTGACGTAGTCGCCGAGGCTGGTGGTCTTGCCCTTCTCGGTGAGCGACGACTCGAAGCGCAGCAGCTTCACGAGGGCGTCCTTGTGCGTGAAGTCCATCGCGGCGCCCTCCTTGAGGAAGAGGCCGAACTCGGCGTAGAACTCGGCGTAGGTCTCGGGGCGGTTCTTGGCCTCGTCGTCGAGGAACTTGAGGAAGCGCTTCGTGATGACCTTGTTCAGCTTCTCGATGAGGGCCTTGTCCTGCATCGTCTCGCGCGAGATGTTGAGCGGGAGATCCTCGCTGTCCACGACGCCCTTGAGGAAGCGCAGCCACTCGGGGAGGAGCAGCTTGGGCTTGGCGTCGATCAGGACCTTGCGGCAGTAGAGCGCGACGCTCGCCTCGGTGCGGGCGAAGCCGAGCTTCTCGGTGTTGTCCTTCGGGACGAAGAGCAGGGCGTTGATCGCGAGTGGGGCGTCGGCGGAGAAATGCAGGCGGAGGCGCGGTTCGTCGAAGGCGTGGGCCTGGAACTTGTAGAACTCGGTGTATTCCTCGTCCTTGATCTCGTTCTTCGAGCGGAGCCAGAGGGCCTGCACGGTGTTGACACGCTTGCCGTTGAGGTTGATCGGGAACGACACGAACGCGCTGTAGCGCTCGAGGATTTCCTTGATCCGCGAGTCGTCGGAGAACTCGGTGCAGTCGTCCTTGAGCGTGATGACGATTTTGGTGCCGCGGCGCTGGTCGGCGGCCTCCTCGATCTCGTAGCTGCCGGCGCCATCACTCGTCCAGACATGGCCGGGCTCGGCCTCGCGCCAGGAGTGCGAGTAAACCTTCACGGACTTCGCGACCATGAAGGCCGAGTAGAAGCCGACGCCGAACTGGCCGATGAGGTTGGTGTTTTTCTTGTCACCCTCGCCGAGGGCCTTGAGGAAGGCCTTGGAGCCGGAGTGGGCGATGGTGCCGAGGTTCTCGACCAGCTCGGCGCGGGTCATGCCGAGGCCGAAGTCCTGGATCGTGATGGTCTTGGCCTTGTCGTCGGAGGCGACGTTGATTTCCAGCTCGGCCTTATCGTCGAAGAGGTCTTTCTCGGTGATCTGGGTGTGGCGGAGCTTCTCGAGGGCGTCGGAGGCGTTGGAGACGAGCTCGCGGACGAAGATCTCCTTCTCGGTATAGAGGGAGTGGATGACGATATCGAGGAGCTGCTTGATCTCGGCTTGGAACTCGAATTTTTGCGGAGTGGAAGTGGACATGGAGGGAAAGTGGGAGGGAGCGGGAGAGTGGGACTGAGGGACTGTGGGAGTGAGGGAGGCAGAGTGAGAACTATGGTCCGGAAAGGACCGATACACAAAGAGCCCGCTAGTTTAGCGGGCTTTCCAAAAAAGCAAGCCGGTGGGCGGGACGTGCTGGTCTACCTCACCCGCCGAGGTACGTCGCCTTGAGCTGGGGGTCGGTGCGGAGCTGCTTGCTCTCGCCCTGCATCACGATGCGGCCGGTCTCGAGGACGTAGGCCGAGCGGCTGACCTCGAGGGCGAGGTTGGCGTTCTGCTCGACGAGCAGGATGGTGATGCCGTGGTTCCGGTTAATCTCCACGATCTTCTCGAAAATGGTGCTGATCAGTCGCGGCGCGATGCCGAGTGAGGGTTCGTCCAACATCAGGAATTTCGGGCTGCCCATCAGCGCGCGGCCGATGGCGAGCATCTGCTGCTCGCCGCCGGAGAGCGTGCCGGCCATCTGCTTGATGCGCTCCTTGAGCCGGGGAAACACGCTGAACACGTACTCGCGGTTCTTGGTGATGAGTTCCTTGTCGTGCAGCAGGTACGCGCCCATCGTGAGGTTCTCGTCCACGGTGAGGTTGGAGAAGATCATCCGGCCCTCGGGCACGTGGCAGAGTCCGCGGGCGACGATCTTGTGCGCGGGGAGCTTGGTGATGTCCTCGCCGAGGAACTCGATCTTCCCTGTCTTGGCGCGGAGCAGGCCGGAGATGGTGCGGAGCGTGGTGGTCTTGCCGGCGCCGTTGCCGCCGATGAGCGTGACAATGGAGCCCTGGGGGATGGAAAACGAGATGCCGCCCAGCGCGGAAATGGCGCCGTAGCTGACGGAGAGGTCGGTGACGGTGAGCATTAGGAATGAATGCAGTCCGGCTCGTGGAGGGATCGGCTGGGCAGGATGGTCATTCTGAGCGTAGCGAAGAATCCAGTGAGACTCCGCTGCGGGCTTCGGCGATATCCAAGTGGATTCTTCACTTCGTTCAGAATGACAAACAGGGCGATGCTCAGTGATGCGCCAGGCTCGTGGTGTGGTCCTCGCCGAGGTAGGCCTCGATGACCTTCGGGTCGCGCTGGATGGCGGCGGGGTCGCCCTCGGCGATCTTCACGCCGTAGTCGAGGACGGCGATGCGCTGGCAGACGCCCATCACGACCTTCATCGAGTGCTCCACGAGCAGGATGGAGAGGTTGAATTGTTTTTGGATCTGCTGGATGAGCCGCACGAGCTCGACCTTCTCCGTCGGGTTCATGCCGGCGGCGGGCTCGTCGAGCAGGAGCAGCTTCGGCTTGGTCGCGAGACAGCGGACGATCTCGAGCCGGCGCTGTTCGCCGTAGGGGAGACTCTTGGCCGGGGCGTCGCCGAAGCGGCGCAGGTTGAAGATCTCGAGCAGTTCCTCGACGCGGCGCGTGATGGCGGCCTCGTCGCGGCGGAAGGCGCCGAGCCGGACCATGGTCTGCCACGGGCTGGTGTCGCGGTGGAGGTTGCAGGCGACGCGGACGTTGTCGAAGACCGAGAGGCTGCCGAAGAGGCGGATGTTCTGGAAGGTGCGGGCGATGCCGCACTCGACGATCTCGTTGACCTTGAGGCCGGCGAGGTTGCGGCCGCCGAACGTCACGGAACCCTCGGTGGCCTGGTAGACGCCGGTGATGACGTTGAAGACGGTGGTCTTGCCGGCGCCGTTGGGGCCGATGAGGCCGCAGAGCTCGCCCTCGCCGACGGTGAAGTCCACGCCGTTGACGGCGGTGAGCCCGCCGAAGCGGATCGTGGTCTTCTCGAGCTGGAGGAGCGGGGCGGCCATCAGGCTTTGGATTTGCCGAGCTTGAAATTGAACAGGCCCTGCGGGCGGGCGAGCATGAGCACGATCAGCAGGAAGGAGTAGAGCACCATGCGGTACTCGGCGATGGGCCGGAGCACCTCGGGGAGCAGGGTGAGCAGGATGGCGGCGAGGATGACGCCGAGGGTGTTGCCCATGCCGCCGAGGATGACCATGACAACGATCTCGATGGACTTGGTGAAGTCGAAGCCGGTGGGCGTGATCGTCAGCTTGAAGTGCCCGTAGAGCCCGCCCGCGATGCCGGCGAAGAACGCGCCGATGACAAACGCCACGATCTTGTAGCGCGTGGTGTTGAGACCGACGGCCTCGGAGGCGATCTCGTCATCGCGCGTGGCGAGAAAACCGCGGCCGTAGGTCGACTTCACGATGCAGGTGACGACGAAGATGGTGACCGCGACGAAGGCCAGGACCCAGAAGATCGTGGTGTAGGGCGGGATGCCGTTGAGGCCCAGGGCGCCGCCGAGGGCCTCGACGTTCTGAAACGTGACGCGGATGATTTCGCCAAAGCCGAGGGTGACCAGCGCGAGGTAGTCGCCCTTGAGCCGCAGCGACGGCACGCCGACGAGCAGGCCCGCGAACGCGGCGCTGAGGCCGCCGGCGATCAGCGCCATGAGGAACAGTCCGCCCTCCTGCAGCGCGGTGCCGCCGTTCTCGCCGAACCAGCGCGGGGCGAAATACAGCGTCACCGCCGCGGACAGGTACGCGCCGACCGACATGAAACCCGCATGGCCGAGGGAGAACTGGCCGGTGTAGCCGTTCACCAGGTTGAGGGAGACGGCGAGGATGATGTTGATGCCGATGCCGGTGAGGACATCGAGGTAGTAGGGATTGAATGAATCCGAGTAATGCTGGACGCCGAAGGCCACGAGCAGGGCGCCGAGCAGGAAGAGATGCGGTTTCGGGGGCATCGCGCGGGCTCAGACCTTTTCCACCGTGAACTTGCCGAGCAGGCCGGCGGGGCGGAAGAGGAGAATGATGATGAGGATGGCGAACGCGATGGCGTCCTTGTACGTCGAAAACTGACTGCCGCTGACGAAGGTCTCGACCGTGCCGAGGATGAGCCCGCCGAGGGCGGCGCCGGGGATGTTGCCGATACCGCCGAGGATGGCGGCGACGAAGGCCTTCAGGCCGGGCATGACGCCCATGAGCGGGTCAATGGACGGGTAGTTGAGCGCGTAGAGGATACCCCCGGCGGCGGCGAGGGCGGAGCCGAGGCCGAAGGTGAACGAGATGACGACATCGTTGTTCACGCCCATGAGGATGGCGGCCTTGGGGTTGAGCGAGACGGCGCGCATGGCGGTGCCGATCTTCGTGCGATAGACGATCAACTGCAGTGCGATCATCAGCACGATGGAGACGGCGATGACGATGAGCTGGTTGCTCGTAACGATCACACTGCCGAGGTTGAAATTTTGCTTCGGGAAGATCTCGGGGAAGTTGCGCGGGGCGGCGCCGAAGAAGACCTGGCCGGTGTATTCGAGCAGCAGGGAGACGCCGATGGCGGTGATGAGGACGTTGAGGGTGGGGGCGCTGCGAAGGGGGCGGTAGGCGAGGCGCTCAATCGTCATGCCGAGGAGGGCGCAGCCAATCATGGCGGCGGCCAGGACGCCCAAACCGCCCCAGACCGTGTGCTCGGGCACAAGCTTGCCCAGGTAGTAGCCGATGAAGGCGCCGACCATGAACACGTCGGAGTGCGCGAAGTTGATGAAGCGCAACACGCCGTACACCATGGTGTAACCCAGTGCGATCAGCGCATAGATCGCCCCGAGGGAGAGGCCGTTGAGGAGCTGTTGGAGGAATTCGGACACTCGGGCGGAAAGTTGAAAGGTGGGAGGTGAAAGTTGAATGCCGAAAGAATCAATCCCTCAACGAGTCATGAAGACGCTGCAGGCGAGGGGCCCCGGGGAGCAAGCCCTGAGGTAGGGCGTTCTGCCGGACAGCAGAACTGGGCGCGCCGGGATGGGCTGAAGGGGGAACGCGTTGCCCTCAACGCGTTGGATGGGCCGCGCGAAAAGCGCATTGAGGGCAATGCGCTCCACCCCGGACGGCGAGGTCGGCGGCGAGAGCCGCGGCGACCGGCAGAAACAACAACGCGCAGCGGGTGAGGCTGCGCGTGAGGTGGGCCGGGGCCGGTCGGATCAGGGGGCGATGGACTCGACGAATTTGAAGGCGCCGTCCTTCACGGTGATGACCACGGCGGCCTTGGTGGCGTTGCGGTGGGAATCGATCGTGGTCTTGCCGGTGACGCCATCATAACCCTTGGTGGCGGCGATGGCGGTGCGGAGCTTGGGGCCCTCGGTGGTACCGGCGCGCTTGATGGCATCGGCCAGGACCATGGCGGAGTCATAGCCGAGGGCGGCCATGGCGTCGGGCGTTTCGCCGGCGTAGCGGGCGCGGAATTTCTTCACGAAGTTCCGCACGGCGGGGGAGGAGTTCTCGGGTGAGTAATGGGTGGAGTAGTAGGTGCCCTCCATGGCCTTGCCGCCGATCTCGATGAGCTGCGGGGCCTCCCAGCCGTCGCCGCCGAAGACCGGGAAGGTGAGCTCAAGCTCGCGGGCCTGCTTGGAGATGAGGGCGGCCTCGGTGTAGTAGCCGGGGACGAAGATGCCGTCGACGCCGGCGGCCTTGATGGCGGTGAGCTGGGCCTTGAAGTCCTTGTCGCCCTCGGAGTATTTCTGCTCGATCACGACCACGCCGCCGATGGCCGCGAAGGTCTCCTTGAAGTACTTGGCGAGGCCGACGCTGTAAGGCGACGACACGGAGGTGAGGAGTGCGACCTTCTTCAGGTGGAGGCTCTTCTGGGCGAACTTCGCCATCGCGGTGCCCTGGAAGGGGTCGATGAAGCAGACGCGGAAAATGTAGCTGCCCATCTCGGTCACGCGCGGGTTGGTGGACGAGGGGGAGATCATCGGGATCTTGTAGTTCTGGGCGATGGGCGCGGCCTCGAGGGACCGGCCGGAGGCGACCTCACCGAGGAGGGCGACGACCTGGTCGCGGGAGATGAGCTTTTTGACGATGGTGGCGGACTCGCCCTGCTTGGACTGATTGTCCTCGGTGATGAGCTCGAACTGCCGGCCCAGCGCGCCACCGGTGGCGTTGAGTTCCTCGATGGCGAGGAGGGTGCCCTTGTGGGAGGACTGGCCGAAGGCGGCCTCCTTGCCGGTGAGCGAAGCGAACTCGCCGACCTTGATGGGATTCTGTGCGAGGGCGGCGCCGGTGACAGCCGCGAGCAGGGTCGGGAGCAGCAGGAGACGGAGGGCTTTGATCATAGTGGGGAGAGGGGGAAGGGAGAGGGGAAGGGAATGAGGGAAAAGGGAATGAGGAATCAGGGGAGGAGGGAGGCGGAAGGGAAAGCGGCCCGGCGGGAGTTTTCAACCAAACTGTTGGCGGGTCAGCCGCCGGCGTGCCGGGAGCGCGGGAGCGCGCGGACTATGGGACTACGAGTCTACGAGACGACAAGACCATGGACAACAAGACCGCGGACTGCGGACATGGTTCCGGTCAGCCCGTCCTTCGTAATCCCTGGTCGTAGTCAGTAGTCCTGTTGTCCTGTAGTCCGTAGTCACCTGCCGGTTGCAGTCCTGCCGTCCCGTCGTCCGTATTGCTTTCGTCCGGGCGCGGGGTTTGATGGGCGGAGTTGAACACTTACGACCGACATCTGCTGCGCGAATGGCTGTCGATTCTCGGCCTCGTGCTGGGTGCGACCATCGGCCTGATGCTGGTGCAGGTGTTGTATGATGACTTCCGCGCGTTGCGCGACCTCGGCGCGCGCGGCGTGGACATGTGGATGTATTTTTTCGTGACGATGCCGAGTTTTCTGGCGGTGGTGCTGCCGCTGGCGCTGCTGCTCTCATTGCTGTTCGTGCTGGGCAAGCTGCACCGGGCCAATGAATTCACCGCCCTGCGCGCCGCCGGCGTCGGTCTGATGCGCATCACGGCGCCGGTCTGGATCGTGGGCGCGATCGCGTGCGGTCTGGTCTGGTGGATGAATTCCACGGTGGTGCCCTGGTCCGTTGTAACCTCGCGCGAGCTGAAGGACGGCCTGGAGTTCCGCAAGCAGGCGCACTCCCTCGCGGCGGACCGCATCGGGGCGGTGGACAGTGTGGCGTTCAACAACCCCCGGGCGCGGCGCATGTGGTTTTTCAACCGGTACAGCCAGGTGCTGCACCGCGGCTTCGGGGTGACGGTGTCGGAACTCGACGGTCAGCGCCGCGAGGTGTCGCGGCTCGTGGCGACCGAGGCGGCGCCGAATCCGCGCGGCGAAGGCTGGATTTTCAAGTTCGGGCGCGCGCTGACCTTCGATCCCGTGACGGGTGAGCTGATGGGGACCGAGGCGTTTACCGAGCGGCTCGTGGCCGGGTACCACGAGGACCCGAAGCTGATGCTCCTGATCGACCGGCCGGTGCGCGACCTCTCGTTCCCGGAACTGCGGCAGATGATCGATTACTTCAAGATAGAGAACAGCCCGAAGATCACGCCGTACGCGGTGCGTTACTTCAGCCTGATTGCCGACACCCTCGGACCGCTGATCGTCATCGCGATCGCGATCCCGTTTGCCGTCACCGGGGTGCGGGTGAATCCCGCGGTAGGCGTGTCGAAGTCGTTCGGACTTTTTTTCCTCTATTACATCTTCACGAACCTCGCTTCCTCGCTGGCGACGAAGCAGGTGATCGACCCGGTGTTGGCGGCATGGTTACCCAACCTGGGGATGATCGGGCTGGCGGTGTGGCTGTTTGCCAAGCTGCGCTGAGCCCTGGGGCCGCGGCTCCCGTACTCACCCCAGGATCCGGCGCCACACGGCGTTGCTCGGCCAGAGCATGATCGACCACACGACGAGGCAGTTGATGTAGCTGAGGAAGACCGCGGCGCTGGCCATGTCCTTGATGCGCTTGGCCAGCGGATGCTGCTCGGGGCGCAGGTAATCGATGACCCACTCGATGGAGGAGTTGAGCAGCTCGACGATGAGGATCAGGATGAGCGAGAAGATCATCAGCGCGGTCGAGACGGCATTGACCGGCAGGATGATGGCGAGCGGCACGAGCAGGAGGGCGAAGATGAGGTCCTCGCGGAACGAGGGCTCGTGCTGTACGGCGGCGAAAAATCCCTCGATGGAATAACGCACCGAGGCGACGAAGTTCCGGAAGCTGCGCTTCTTCGGCTCGAACGGTTCGGCAGGCGGGGGCACGGGTCGGACGCTAGGCGGCGGCCCGGCGCGGCGGAAGCGTATTCTTGCCGCGGATCAGTGGGGTAGAAGAGGGTCGGGCTTTACGCCCGACATGCGTGAAAAACCTGGCGGGCGTAAAGCCCGACCCACGTCAGAGCGGCTCTCAGGCCGCGACTGGCGGCAGCCTCCGGCGAACCCGTGGACCCGTTCAGCAGCGAGGCGGGCACCGCGTCGGGTGGACGATGAATACCGGTGGCGAGAGCCGGCAGTGACGCCTACGCCTCATCGCTCCCCTCGAGGGTTTTCACGGGCACCAGTGAACCGGTTTTCCCGGTTGAATGACGACGCTTGCGACGAATCACCGTCCCGCTGCGCTGAATCGCCCGGATTCAGCGCGGGGCGGACCCTGATTTGGCGGGCGGAGGCGGAGTGCCACTCGCGGGCGCCACGGGGCGCAGGGTGAGGATCCTGGACTGCGTCTGGCCACCGGCGCGCAGGATGATCGACACGGGCAGCGAGTATGAATCCACGCCGAGCAGGGATTGCATGGGCTCAACCTCGACGGCCTGGCCCGGGGCGAGAGTGACGGTGTCGGGACGGACGGCAAAGTTGCCGAGGTCGGAGTTCACCTCGCGGATCTCGACGACCACCGTGGCGGCGCTGGGATTTTCCAGCTGCATCCGCAGCAATGCGGGCGGCATCTGGGCCTCGCGCGCGCGGCGGGCGGCGGACGATTCGCCCTCATCTTCTTCGGCGATGTGGTTCATGCCCAGGTTGCCTTGGTAGGTGCCGCTGAGCTCGGAGTGAATTTTGCTATCCGATGCCCCGCCGCCCATCCCGGAGGCACCACCACCCGAGTTTCCCCCCATGCCACCGCCCATGTTTCCCCCCATGCCACCGCCCAAGGCATTGTCCAAAACGCCGGTGCCGGAGCCAAACTTGGTTTCGCCCATGGCCGAGGTCTTCATGCCCTTCATTTTGCCGGACTGGCCGTCGTGGCCGCCGAAGTAAGCCGCGCCGGCGACATTGCTGCCGAGGGTGATCCGGCAGATGATCTGTCCGTCGAAGTAGGCCTGCTCGGCTGCCATGGGGGGCACGGAGTGGCGGATCTCGTTCATCAGCTCCTTGCGGTCGGGACCCTCGCAGGCAGCGAGGAGCAGGAGCGTGGCGAGGGCCAGCAGGGACGCGGTCAGGGGCGGGCGGGGTGTTTTCATGCGAGGGGTCAGACGGGTGCAGGACGGGAAGGTTTCATCAAAGTCGGGGGGCTCAGCTCCAGTTGAAATTAAAACTGATGCTGATGCGCTCACCCGCCGCGCGGTTGGCGGGGACCTCATGGCGCAGCCAGCTCTCGAACAGGATGACCTGGCCCGCCTCGGCGGGGAATGTCACGTGGGCCCGGTTGGCGGGCCGGGCGGAGGCGAGGCGGGGCGGGGCGGCCATGAACTTGCTCAGGCGCGGGTCCTCAAGTTTCAGGCCGGGGCAGCCGGGCGGCGTGGCCACGTAGTAGGTGCCGCTGATGAAGGACAGCGGGTGCAGGTGCAGCGAGTGCGCTGCGGTGGGCGGCATGATGTTTACCCAGCAGTCGGACATCCGCACCGTGCGGCCGCGCAGGTCGAAGTCGAGGGTGCGGGCAAAGGATCGGGCGTGGCGCAGCAGTTTTTTCTCGAGGCCGGCGAACGTGCTGGAGAAGCGGTGGAGCTCGTTCATCGAGGCGTAGCTGGTGAAGCCGCCGGGATAGTTCTTCGCCGACCAGCGCCGGCCCGCGGCATCGAAGGCGCGCAGGCGCCGGCATTCCTCGGCGAGCTCCGCATTGAAGCGGACGAGGCCGGCGCGGGCCAGGGGCTCGCGGTAAATGTAGGTGGGGAACCAGGCGCGGACGGACACGGGGGCATGATGGGCGGCGGTTCTTCCACGCGGCAACGGTGAAAGTACGCGCGGTTTTTGCTTCGCGCCCGCCGGACCGCGCGGCTACGGGTGTCGGCGATGTGGAAAAAATGCTTCAGTCTCGGGCTGCTGGCCGCGGTGATTGGCGGGGCGGCGGAGCCGCGGACGCTGCTGGTCGAGGTGGACGGCGTGCCGGCCAAGGAGCAGCGCAAGGGCGGCCGGTTCGATTATAGCGACTACGACCGCGTCGGACTGCTCAGCCTCGTGCGCGACCGCGCGATGCTGTTGGCGACCCGGGCGGAGTTCACGGCGCTGCAGCACGCCGGGTTTCACCCGGTGCGGGTGCTGGAAAGTTCGGACCCGCTGGCGCTGTACAAACGCGGGCTCTACGGGCCGACGCTGGCCCTGCCGGCGGTTTACCATACCTACGACCAGATCGTCGCCCGCGCGGATGAACTGGTGAAGGCGCACCCGCAGCGAATTGCGCGGGTGCAGATCGGCGAGACAACGCAGTATCACCGACCGATTTACGCCTACCGGGTATCGCGCGAGGCGCGCCAGATGCAGGACCAGCCCGGCGTTTTGTTCGACGCCTGCCACCACTCCGACGAGATCATGGGGGCAGAGATCGTCTTCACGCTGCTGCAGAAGCTGGTGCTCGACTACGGTCGGGACCCCGCGGTGACCGCGTGGGTGGACCGCCATGAAATTTACCTGGTGCCGGTCGTGAACGTGGACGGCCACAACATCGTCACCTCCGGGCACGATCCCCGCTGGCGCAAGAATGCCCGCGATGTGAACGGCGATGGCGTGGCGGGGGTTTTCCCGGAGGGCGTGGACGTGAACCGCGGCTACGATTTCAACTGGGCGATGGGCGGCAGCGACCAACCGGACAGCGACCGCTACCGCGGGGAGCATCCGTTCTCGGAGGCGGAGAACCGCGCGATGCGCCACCTGCTCGAACTGAAGTCCTTCGTGCTCTCGATCTCCTATCACAGCCAGGGCGAGGTGATTTATTATCCCTGGTCGTGGAACGGCCAGGTGGCACCGGATGATGCGCTGCTGCGGGAAATCGCGGGCGAGGTCGCGGGCCGGATCCCCACGATGGACGGGCACGGCACGTATGCGATCTCGCCGGGCGGGGCCTCAAGCCAGAGCTATGTCTGGCTGTATGGGCGAAAAGGAGATTTTGATTTCATCGTCGAGACCGGCAAGGGCACGCACCTGTTTGCGCCGGAGGAGGTCCCGGGGATCATCGCGGCGAACCTGGAAGGCGCGGCGGCGCTCCTGCACCGGGCGCGCGGACCGGGGTTGGCGGTCCACGTGACGGATGCGGCCACCTCGCGCCCGCTGGCGGCGGAAGTCTGGTTGCCGCGAATGGAGAACAACACAGTGGACCGGCGCGGGACGGACGGGACGTTCGGGCATTACTGGCGGCTGCTGCGTCCGGGGCACTACGAGCTGATCATTTCCCGCCCGGGCTACCAGACGGCCGTGCGGCACGACGTGACCGTGGCACCCGGTGACTGGACGCCGCTCGAGGTGCGGCTGCAGCGTGAAAAATAAGGAGGCAGAATTCAGCAGGCAGCAGGGTCGGTCTTCCGACCGATGAGACTCAGATTTGTCATTCTGAGCGCAGCGAAGTCTAGCCGCTTGCGGCTGGTTTGACAGCCAGGGCGAGGGCGCGGCGGGCTTCGATCTTATCCAAGTGGATTCCTCACTTCGTTCAGAATGACAACAGGGGGTTGAAGACACTCTCTACGTCACTTCCCCAGCAGCTTCAGTCCGACGACGCCGGTGAGGATCAGGGCCACGCAGACGAGCCGGAGGGCCGAGGCGCTCTCGTGGAAGAGGATGATGCCGAGGATGGCGGTGCCGGCGGCGCCGATACCGGTCCAGACGGCGTAGGCGGTGCCGATGGGCAGGGTGCGCGCGGCGAGGGCGAGGAGCAACATGCTGCCGGCCATCGCGCTGCCGACGCCGATGGACGGCCAAAAACGCGTGAAGACCGCAGTATATTTCAAGCCGGTGGCCCAGACGATCTCGAGCGCCGCAGCGACGAAGAGGTAGGTCCAGCTCATGGGTTCGTTTTAAAGTTTAAGGTGTAAGCTGTAACGGGAGACGGTGATGTCTCGGATAGGCTCAAACCTTACCGCTTAAACCTTATCCCCTTATTTCACGCCACCCATGAGTTTTTTCACCCACGGGATGGAGGCGGCCATGGCGAGGGTGGCGACGCCGACCCAGACGGCCTGGTGCTGGAAGAAATTGGCGAGGGCGGTGCCATCGGTGGCGGTGAATTCGCCCGCGAGCACACCGGCGAGCTTGTTGCCGAGGGCGGCGGCGAGGAACCAGATGCCCATGATGAGGCCGAGCAGCTTCGGCGGGGCGAGCTTGGTCATCGTGCTCAGGCCGACGGGGCTGATGAGCAGCTCGCCGACGGTCTGGAGGAAGAACAGGCCGACGATCCAGAGCGGGCTGACCTTGCCCTCGACGGTCAGCCGAGCGGCGGGCACCATCAGCAGGAAGGAGAGGCCGAGGAAGACCAGACCGAGCGTGAACTTGGCCGGGCTGGAGGGCTGGCGGTCACCGAGGCGCACCCACAGCCACGCGAACAGCGGTGCGAGCGCCATCACGAAGAGGGAGTTGACCGACTGGAACCAGGCGGAGGGGAACTTCCAGCCGAACATCTCGGTGCGCGTGAGCTGGTCGCCGAAGAGCGAGATGGTCGAGCCCGCCTGCTCGAAGATCGCCCAGAAAATGATCGCCGCGAGCGAGAAGACAAAGACCGCGGCAATACGCTGGCGGTCGAGATTGGCCTGAAAGCCGAACCAGAGGATCGCGAGCACGGGCAGCACGACGTAGCCGTAACGGATCCAGGTGAAGCGTGGATCGGAGTCGGAGAGCCGCACGAGCGCGAACAGGACGGCGGCGCCGAGCAGCACGACCGCAAGTTTGCCCCACGGGCGCGGGGCATCGGCGGCCGGCGGGTGGCCGACCCGGGCGAGCCGTTTTCCGGTGAGGAGATAAACGATGAGGCCGAGCGTCATGCCCACGCCGGCCGCGGCAAACCCCCAGTGCCAGCTGTGCGCGGGGTTGAGGCCCCAGCCGCGGAGCATCCCCTTGAACGCATCGCTCTGCGCCAGCCAGCCGGTGATAAGTGGCGCGCTGAACGCCCCGACATTGATGCCCATGTAGAAAAGGGAGAACCCGGCATCCCGGCGGACATCCTCGGCTTGGTAGAGGCTGCCGACCATGGAGCTGATGTTCGGCTTGAGCAGGCCGGTGCCGAGGGCGATGAGGACGAGGCCGACGTAGAAGGTGCTCTCCGCTTGCAGCGCGAGGGTGAAGTGCCCCGCGGCGATGATGATGCCGCCGTAGAGCACGGAGGCGCGGGCGCCGAGGAAGTTGTCCGCTAAAAAACCGCCCGGGATGGACAGCATATAAACGCACATCGTGTAGGTGCCGTAGACGATGCCGGCCTTCCGGTTGTCATAGGCGAGACCACCCGCCGCAATCGGGGCCACCATGAAGAGCGTGAGCAACGCCCGCATGCCGTAGTAACTGAAGCGCTCCCACATTTCGGTGAAAAAGAGCGTGGTCAGCCCGCGGGGCTGGCCGCCGATGCCGCCGGTGTCGTGCGGGTCGGTGGTCGGGCCGGCGCCGAGGTCCGACGGGGGTGCGGAGGGGTGACTCATGCGCGGTGGAGCTTGGTTGGCGGCTCTCCCGGGGCAAAGCCCAAATGCCACTGCGAGCGGCAACGCCCCGAATGTCCCCGAGGAAGTGTAACCCATTGGGTTACACTTCAACTGCGGGGGAGACGGGGAGACGGGGAGACGGGGAGGCGTGGGGGCGGGCGCGACTTCAGGCCGGCCGGATCACGGTGCGCAGCGTGGCGGACTTGACCTCGCCCGCACAGCGCAGTGCGAGGCGGGTGGGGTGCGGCGGCTGGTTGATCGTGTCGGTGCTGATTTCCAGCGTGCCGCCCTCAAGGGTCACCTCCACGGTGAGCGTGGCGGGGCCGTCGGTGAGGGTTAGCGTGGAGCCGGTGAGGGCGACCTGGCCGGTCGTGATGAGGGCCGACTCATAGGCGGCGGGGGTGGAGAACTCCACGCGGTCGATGACGGTGACCGAGCCGGCGCCACGGCGGTCGAAGAAGAACTCGCGTTCCAGCTTCCGCAGCGACGGCACGTCGTAGGCGGAGCGCAGGTCGAGCACCATGCGGTCGGTGTCGGCGGTGAATTCCTTGCTGACCACGCGGGCGCGCCACTCGGGGCCGGCCTCCTGCAGTTTGCCGGCGACCCGCGGCACGGGGTGGCCGTAGGAGTTGAGCAGCTGGCTCTCGTAGCGTTTTTCGCTGAAGGTGCGGAAGCTGTAGACCTCCGCGCCCGGGTCGAGAATGAGCGTGCGACCGGCGAGGACCACGGTGAACGAGCCGAGGTCGTTGTGATTGTGGTTCACGCCGTTGTGGCCCCCGAGCAGCGTGGCAGAGAGCGGGCGCGTGGTGGCGGGGCCGGGGCGGCAGACGAGCAGGGCGGAGTTTTCGAACCAGGTGCGCAGCTCCGGGGCGAGGGCGGGGCGCAACGGTTGCCGCGGGTTGTGCGTCCGGAACATCCAGAGCAGCGGCTCATCGGCGAACTGCAGGTTCATGCCGGCAAACGGATCGGTGCCGGGCGCGGCCGCGGTGGTCGCGTGCTCGTTCGTGCCCAGGCGGTTGTCGAGCCAGAGGCGCGCCCACGTGAGCGGCTGGGGGTTGAGGACGCAGTCGGCGAAGCTCGGGAACACCCCGGCCTGCAGCTCGACGCGCTCCGGGAAGCGCGCGACCCGGCGCATCTTGGGCTCGTCGAGGAGATCGATCGCGTTACCCGTGCCGGAGCGCAGCAGCTCGGAGAGCGAGATGTAATGCATGAAGCCGTAGCTCCAGTAGCCCACGCCCTCGGTGCACACGCCGTCATCGGCGAAACCGTCGCGGAAATTTCGCACCAGCGACTCGGCGAACGCGAGCCACCACGCACGGTCGGCGGCGGACGGCAGCAGCGCGGCGGCGGTGTGCGCGCAGCAGGAGAGGCACACGGCGTTCCAGTTGTGCTTCACATTGATCCACCAGTAAATGTCGCGCCCGCTCTCGATGCGCTGGCGCAGCGGCGCGAGCACGCGGCGGTCCACCTCGCTCCGGATCAGGGCGCGCAGGTCGGCGGGCAGGCGCGGGCCGAGGATGAAATCAATCAGGGCGAGATTTTCCGCGAAGTGCACCACGCCGAGGTCGGGTTCGACGGTCTTGAGGTCGTAATTGAGTTTCTTGAGGTCGTTGCCGGGATGGATCCACGTGCGGACCGTCGCGAGCTGTCTCGTGTCCGAGCCGATGACGCCGAGAAATTCGCCCGCATCGTGGATGGCCTCGGCGAGCAGGAACGTCACCTGGCGTTTACGCAGGAGCGGCAGGACCGTGTTGATGTGGGTCACGTCCTCGCGCGCCAGGCAGTCGAGGTACGCGGCGTCAGTGTAGTCGGGGAAGGGCGCGGCGGCGAGTTCCCGCGCGCTCGCGAGGATCTGCCGGCCGAACGGATCGTCGGCCCAGCGGGCCCAGGCGGCGCGGTCGGTGACCACGGGCGCGAGGGCGAAGGGCTCCTTGGGCAGCAGGGCCTGGAGGGCGCGGCGCCGGTCGGAGGAAGGGACGTAGGTTTCACCTGCGGGCAGGTCGAAATTGAAATCGTAGGCTCCCATAGCGGGGCGAATATCGGGGCTCGCTCCGGGCTTGGCAAGCGGCGCCCGCCGCGATGACACTGCTGCCGCCGCCGGATGACTTTGACCACGGATTACACGGAATGACACGAATGCTGAACTCATGGGTGAATCAACCCAGGCCACAGCAGCCCGCGGTCGCATGGTTTTTCAGACCCGCGGCCTGGATGAAGGGGATAATCGCCCTGGGGCTTGCCGGAGTGGCTCACGCTGCGCCCGCCGCGGACGAAGGCTGGCAGGACCTGGCGGGTTATCTGTTTCGTGATGCGCATGACGCGTTCACGCGCGAACCCGCCGGCGCGGACCGGCGGCGCGCGCTCGGGGCGGCGGCGGGCCTGCTCAACGAGCCGCCGGTCAGCCCGGGCAAGGTGGCGGACGTCGAGTCGCAGCTGCGCCAGCTGCTGGCCGACAAGGCCGCGGATGAGCCCGCGATTTACGCGCGTTACCTGCTGGCGCGCATCGCCCACCTGCACCGCCCGGCGGAGATCGCGGAGATCGAGACGGCGTACCGCGCCGTGATCACGGCGGCGCCGGCGCACCCGCTGGCGCAGCTGGCCGCGGGCAAACTCGCGCTGGTGTTGCTCTACCAGCGGCCCGACCTCCCCGTGCCCGCGCGGATCGCCGCCGCGGCGGAGCTGGCGCCGGTGGCCGGATCGGGGCAGCTACCTGAGACCGCCTGCATTTACTACCGCGTCCTCGCCGAGGCGGCGCTGTATTATGACGTGCTCGACGAGCGGACGCTCGGCTGGCTGCAACGCGCAGAGGCTGTCGGCCCGCGGGATGTCATGACGGCGACGAGCCTGCGCATCCAGCTGGCGGAGGTGGCGCGCGCGCTCGGCCACCGCGAGGCGGCGCTGGGCTATTACCGGAGTTACCTCGCCACGGCGGCGCGTACGGACAGCCGTTATCACACCGTGGCGGAGCGCATGGCGGACCTGGCGAAGGAGGCCAAATGAAGCGCCGCCGGCTGACGACCATGGTGGTGTTGGTCCTGCTCATCGGGACCTACCTTTACTCTGCCGGCCGCCTAGTGCTGCGCCGCGGACCCGCCGTGGTGGATCCCGGCATCGAGGTCATCCGCTACGCGCACTGGCAGATCGAGCCGGGCGTGCGCGAGGCGTTCAACGAGATCGCGGCCGACTACATGGCGCTGCACCCGAAGGTGCGGGTGGAGCAGATGGACATTCCGGGCCGCGCCTGGAAGCAATGGCTGCGCACCGGGCTCATTGGCGGCACGGCGCCCGACCTCGTCGAGCTGGCCTCGTATGAGAATCCCGACGACATGCTCGCGCGCTATTTCACGCCGATCACGACGTACTTGGAGCAGCCCAATCCCTACAACGCCGACGAGCCCGACCTGCGCGGCCTGTCCTGGCGGCAGAGTTACACCGCCGAGCTCGTGCCGGTGGAGGGCGTGCATTACTTCAGCACCAACCTGCTCGAGTATTACGGGGCGCCGAGCGCGATGGTGACGGTGCGGATGTTCTACAACCGGCGGCTGATCCAGGAGGCGATCGGCGAGGACCGCCCGCCCCGGACCTACGACGAATTCGTCGCGCTCTGCGCCGCGCTGCAACGCCATGCGGAGGTCACGCACGCGCCCGTCGCGCCGCTGGCCGGCTCGTGGTTCAACGTCACGCAGATCACCGACGGGTTGTTCAGCGCGGCCTCGCAGCGCGTCGCCCTGACCCTCGACATCTCGCACGACCTCGAGATGTCCAAGGTGGAGGGACTGATCAACTACGCCCGCGGGCGATGGTCGCTGACGACCCCGGCGATCCGCACGGGCCTGCAGACGGTGGAGGCGTTCGGCCGCTATTTGCCGCCGGGCTGGTCGCAGCTCAACCGCGAGGATGCGATGATGCAGTTCCTGCAGGGGCGCGCGGCGATGCTGGCGACGGGCACGTGGGATGCGGGCGGCATCCTGCGCCAGGCGGATTTTCCGGTGGGGGCGTTTAAAATGCCGGCGTTCCGGCGCGACGATCCCAAGTATGGCCGCTGGACGCTCGGGCCGCTGTCGGAGGCCAACACCTTTGCCGGGGTGCCGTTCGGGCTGACGCGCACCTCGCGCCACCCGGAGCGGGCGATTGATTTCCTGCGCTTCCTGACCAGCCGGAAATCGAATGCGAAATTCTCCCGCATCTCCACGTGGCTGCCCGTGATCAAGGGCGTGCCGGTGCCGAAGGGGTCCGAGTCATTCCGCCCGGTGGAGGAGGGCTACGTTGGCGGCGTGAACATCCGGTTTTTCAGCGGCGAAGCCAACCAGGTGGTGCTCCAGTACCTGTATTTGCTGAGTGGAAATGCGGCCAGCGCCGACGCGTTCATCACGCAGACGCGGGTGCCGTTTGACCGGGTGTTCCGGGGTGAACTCGACCGGCTGGCGCGCGTGAGCCGCGAAACCCTCCGGCAGAAGGACTCGGTGCTCGCGGGCCTCTACCAGCTGGAAGCGGGAACCGGACTGGCGCGCGCGAAGTTTGACCGGCTCGCGGCGAACCAACTCACCGTGGAAGCCGAGCGGCTGCGGTCGCTGCGGACGCTGGCGGATTATCCGGGGAAGTAGGCCGGAGTTTGAGGTCGGGC